>OQWI01000037.1_pt1 | contig 59951 bp, 57 predicted proteins | sample 1691551 | NCBI WGS metagenome assembly OQWI01 (sample SAMN03418259, study PRJEB22391) | human gut metagenome | biome: human-gut; feature: organic feature; material: feces | host: Homo sapiens | place: Tanzania | collected 2013-01
ATTCAAGCGAGTGGAAGTTTGACGAAAAAACCCACTGGCACGAATGCACCACGAAAAAGCACACCGACACGACGGAGAAAATCCCGCACGTGTTCACGTGGACAGAAAAAACGCCCGCAGGCGTACATACGGACAAAGTCGAAAAGGGCGTATGTGAATGCGGATACGAAACCGAAAGGACAATTTCCGACACCGCAACGCACACTTACGGCACGGAATGGAAAAAAGACGAGTCGGGACACTGGCACGAATCGACCTGTGACGCAACGGCTCCCACGCATGACGCAATGGTGGGCGATTTCGCCGCGCATACCTTTGACGAAGGCACAGTTACCAAACCGGCGGACTACGGCGTAGTCGGCGAAAAGAAATTCACCTGCACGGTATGCGGATACGAAAAGACCGAAGAAATCAACGCACTTGGCGCGAAGGACAACGAAATCAAACTTGCAGACGGCAAAACGCTTGGCAAGGAATATGACGGAGAAGTTATTTCGATTACGAAAGGCGATTTCGTAATTGCTGGCGATCGCACACCCACAATTATGTTCAAGGCAAAAGGCGCGGACGACAATACGTACACTGCAACCGCCCCGAAGAAAGTCGGCGAATATACCGTGAAAGTCAGCGTAGAAGGCACGGCAGAGTGGAAATCCGCGACAAAAACTTTTGACTTTGCAATCGCAAAGAAAGTACTTACCGCAACCGGAACCAAAGAGTATGACGGCAACGCGACCATGCCCGTAACCCTTACAGGCGTAGTCGCAGGCGAAACGGTTACCGTGACAATCACGATGGCAAGCAAAAATGCCGGCGCAACAGTCAAGGAAGTTGTGCTTGCAGGCGCGGACAAAGACAACTACGTAGTCAACGCCGTCGCAAGTATCACCCCCATGGTAATCGGCGTTGATTGGGAACATGAATACGATAATAAAAATATTCTTACGGGCGAACCCGCCGAATTGCTTTATGGCGACGAAGCAATGATTACCGTTACAATGAGTAGTGCCAACGTCGGAGCAGAAGTTCAAAGCTTTGAAATCACAGGAAAAGACGCGGGCAATTACAGCCTTGCAAGAGAAGCCATCAACGTGGCAATCGTCAAAGCAGACATCGAAGGCTTTACAATCAGCAATGCAGACGCATACAATAATATTGTTATCGGCGCACAGAGTATCCCCGATCCCACAACAAATTACGTTGAAATCGGCACCGGTTACGGCGCAAAGACTATCGTCTGGGAACAAAAACTTGAAGGTGGCGTTTGGAGTCGTAACCTTACAAAAGAAGAAGTAATAAACACTAAAACGGGAACGTTCCGAGTGCACATTAAATATGCGGCAGGCGACAACTACAATTTCGGAGACGCGTTCGTCGAATTCACTATGAAGGCGAAACCAAGAAGGCTTACCGTTAAGAGCTTTGCGGGTAAAACGTACGACGGTAAACCTTTTGCGAATTTCACCTTTAAAAACCTTGTTAACAAATTTAGTGCAACTACACTTGACGGCGTAGTAAATATCACGTCGGCTACGGAATCCGGCGAGAAATATGTCGAGTACCGCAAGAAAGGCGAAGATTTGTGGAAAAAGGTAACAGACGTCTCCATTCCCAAGAACGCGGGAGAGTATGAATATCGCATCGGCGTCACGGCAACGGAAGAATGGGAAGCAGTGGTTTCCGAAATAAAAACGTTCACAATTAAACCGTATGAGTTCGTGCTTGAACTTGGCTACGGTCAAAACCAACTCAATGAGTCGTATGATAGTGGCAAGACGTTCAGACTCAGGACGTTCAGCAAGGCAAACGGAAATGAACTTATCGAAGGTCAGGAAATCCAACTTTGGCTTGACAACGAAAAAGCAGGGTTTGAAACCAGAGAAAAAAACAACATTGCTTTCGTTTTTGTCCCTGACCAGAAAAAGAAAGTAAAGACGGACTGTTTCTTCCTTAAAATAGGAAACATTTCGAATGCTAATATGGAAAACTACAAAATCGTTACCAAATCCCCGTCCGTAACGACAGTAGAGATTACGGTTGTTGAGTCGTTAACCGGCGAAAAGTCCACCTCCGGTAAAATCCAACTCTTCCACGAGACAGAAAAATGGATTGGCGTAACCGTTGAAAAGGGATACTTCAAAGTCGGACAAACGGTTGAGATTTACAACAGCGCCGGCGCAAAATTGGGCGAAGCCACGATTACAGAAATCAAAGTCAAAGGAACTGTTAGTGCAAGTGGTTTTGCAATTCCTTCCGACGGTCAGGTTGTCATAACTTTGGATAATGTATTTAGTACTATGACGAATGGCAAAATCGTAGCAAAATAACAAAAAAGTTATTATCTGATCAAATTACGGATAAGCGGGCGTAAAAACCCGCTTATTCACAATAAAGGTGTTTTATGAAAAAGATCACAAAACTTATTGCGTTTGTCCTTGTTCTTGTTTTGGGCGTGATACTTGTCGCGTGCGGGAATAAGGGCGGCGGCGGTGACAATACCGCGACCACCGTCAACGAACTGACCGCAGAAAGCGGCGTTTCGGCAAGCGGGACTTTTGAGGGCGGCTCAAAACTTAAAGCAGAAGCCCACGCAGCCGACAGCGAGAAAGGACGGGCTGCAACTTCGGCAATCGACAAGCCGTACGACAGCGCAAGGGTTGCCGTTTTTGACATCACCCTTACCAAGGGCGGCGAAAAGGTGCAGCCGAGCGGCAAGGTCAAAATCACCATGCCGAAGCCGTTTGAGGCGGACGAATACGTCACTTATCACGTCAAAGGCGACGTCGTGGAAGAACTTGAAACCGCGGTCGTCGGCGACAAAATCTCTTTTGAAACGACAAGTTTTTCGTACTTCGTGATTACGACAAACAAGGTTGCACACCGCACGAAACTCAACTACAAGGGCGTGTGGGCGTCGTCAACAACGGGAAAGCCCGTTGACATAACGGAATATTTCAAAAACGGCCATATGATTGACAAAGCGGGCGACTCGTATAAGATTGCGGACGCCGTCGAAGCAGACACGGCTTTGAAACTTTGTGCCAACTTCGACAATTATAAGTACGACGTGCGTGCAAGAGAGGCGCTCGGTTTTCTTTTCGGGCAAGACAGGAAGTTTGAATTTTGCGCGGAGCTTCGCGCAGTCTCGCCGACAGGCCCTGCAATCGCGAAATGGCACGGCTACGATATTGATAGTCACGAATGGGAAAAAACCTATGACGACGGCAAAACTGTTAGCTGGAAGCAGTATTATTATCTGAATTTTGTCGGCGAGGTTCACCCCGAACTTGAATACATAAAGTTTGCTTCCGTTAAAAACGTTGACGGCTATACGGACGAAAACGGCGGGTGGATTTCGGAAGAAGACGCCCTTGACGTTTACGTCGTGCGTACGGTAGTCGGGATTTCGGAAGGGGCAAAAAGCCACTTAACATCGGCGGCACCGTATGGAGTCACCAAAATTCCCGACGAAGCCACAAACGTCAGAACATCTTCCTCCCCGGGATTTCCGCGCTACTGGTGGTACTTCTATGTCGAAGAAAGGTTTTCCACGCACTGGCTGCTTATCAACGGCAACGTCAGGGCAACGGTGTTCAACGGGCGCGGTGAATTTGTCCAATCGGGATATAATATGAAATTGAAGTTCGATTACGACGAAAAACTCGATAACGGCTTCTCCGTAAACAGGCTTAACAGATATTTTATTCTGCTGGAAGAAAACGGCGTCGAAAATCCGGAATGCAGAATGGACATTCTGTTTTTACAAACCCCGTAAAATATGGTAAAATAATATTATTAAAAACAAACGCCAATTATTTTGGCGGCGGAGACAATATGAAAGCATTGAAAGGCGTACTTATTACACTTGTCGTCATCATCGCCATCGTCGGCGTTACCGTCATCGGCGGGTACGTCGCGGTTCGCTCCAAGTACGGCATCGACCTTTTCCGCACCGCGGGACAACTGAAAACGCTCTCAAAAGACGTGGACGAATCCGCGCTTTGCCCGAACGCTTACGGCGAGCAGGACTTTGCCGAAATGAAAAGCGCAGTCAATGATAAAATCGACGGGCTTATCGTCTATGAAAAGGGCAAAGGCTACAACGGATATTCGGTCAATTTTGCTTCACTTGCGGGCAAAAGTATGACGGATCCGATTTTCCTCACCGAAAAGCAGGTCGGCGCGATTGCCCAGACGGTCTTTTTCGGGCAGACGGCAGGAAAACTGAAAATCGGCGGGAAAGACGTGAGCGTCACCGTCGTGCAGATCGACTTTTCGGAAATTGCCGCAAACGGCAGCGCGGACTTCAACGTCGTGGCGAAAATCGACCTTACCCCGTTCAAGGCGGATATGGACGGCTTCCCGTATAAGTTATTCAAAAAATATATCCCCGACAACCTTTACGTTTCGTCCACCGTTCGCGTAGATAAGACGGAAGAAGACGGCTTTTCTTACAAAGTGTCGCACAAATCGCTTACGCTTAACAATCTTTCGGCTGATGATACGGCGGATCTTTTTGATACGCTAAACGCCGTGCTGAAAATCGGGACTGCCGAAAACCTGAATATGCAGGTCGGCACGACGGCAGTAAACGCGCTGATCGGCACGAAAGACAACCCCGGCTTTGCTTATTCCATGAAAGCAATCGGGGCAAAGAGTTTCGATTTCGGCACTGTTTCGGACATAGACTTGTTTATCGTATACTAAACGACTTAATACAGCATATCCACGACGTAAAGTCGCGTTTTATGCAAAATATCCCCCAAAAATCCAAACAAGGAGATAAAATTATGACACACACAAAGGCAAATAAATCAAAGATATTGACGCTGATTTTGGGACTTGCGACGTGTTTTGTGCTTATGCTGGGCATTGTGTTTGCAAACCCTGCGGACACGGCGCGCGCGGAAGAGACAGACACGCGCATCGTAGTCAGCACTATCACCGCAACTTCAAACATCGACGACATTATAGGCTTTGGAAACAGAGTTGTGCGACCGTCTTTTAAAATAGTGGAAGACGTCCCGGCGCAGTTTTTCGCCTATGGTGACTGGGAAAGAAAGACCGCGACAGGCAGCTGGGAGGATTATTCGGGCGCAGCGTTTACGGAAGGGACTTATAGATACGTTACTCAAATTCGTATCGATAGTGACAGCGGCGGAGGGACAACCCACGTGCTTGACAAAAACGGCATTACCGTCACGGTAAACGGCGTAAAATGGGCAGACAATTCCATCCCCGGCATTGCTGATACGTATTCGTACGATTGGGTTTTTTCAAAAGAGTATCCCGTCACAGCCCCGGCAGGCACACCGCTGGATTTTATTAAAAATGATAGCTGGGATATCAACAAACATTATATAAACCAAGCGATAACTGCGTTTTCGGTGGCAGACGGCGCGGTGGGCGGCACAAAACCTTACACGTTCTCAAAGGTTTCCGGCCCCGAGTGGATTGACGTCGCAGCAGACGGCACGGTTTCGGGAACGCCGACAGCTGTGGGCGCAAACGCAGACCTTGTGATTAAGGTCACGGACAGCGGTGCAACGCCTGAAACAAAGGAAATCACCCTGGATGTCGGCAACACGTACGTACTCCCCGCAGACCGCGAAGTAATCAGCGTAATCAAGGCAACTTCAAACATCGGTGAAATATTAGGTTATGGAAAATCCGTAGTTAAACCGTCGTTCACTTTTACGGAAGGCACGCAGGCAAAATTTTCCAACACCATGGGTCACTGGAATAAGAAAGTAGGAACGGAGTGGAAAAGATATGAAGAAGCAACGTTTACGGAAGGAGTTTACAGGTATTTTGACCAGCTTCGCGTCGATGACGAAGCAGGAAGGACTCACGTATTAGACAAAGACGGCGTATCCGTTTATATCGACGGCGAGTTGTGTGTGGACAATCAAAAACCTGATTGGATTTATGACACTTATTCATTAATATACGTTGACACCGCTGAATATGAAGTTGTCAAAGCAGTAAACGACGAGCTTGTGCCCGTTACCGACCTTGAAAAAGTGTTCGACGATAATCCGCAAGAGCCGACCTTTGGCGGAACGCTTGTCAGGGACACCGACTACGAAGTAAGTTATGCGGAAAAAGCGGGTTCGACTGGTTCGCTTACCTTTGGGGGAACACCCGTTGGCGCCGGTACTTACGTTGTTACCGTCACAGGAAAGGGCGCTTATTCAGGCAGTTTCACCAAAGAATTCGTGATCAAAAAGGCAGCGCAAACAGACGTTCCCGTCGGACTTATCGCCAACCCGATTTCGTGCAGGGACGGCAGCGGCACAATCGGCGGCGTTACCGAAGCGATGGAATACAGAAAAGTCGGCGACGCGGATTATACAAAGTGCACGTCAAGTACGATTACAGGGCTTGCGGCAGGCGAATACCAAATAAGATACGCGGAAAACAAAAACTATCTGGCAGGCGCTGACGTATCCGTTACCATTGCCATAAGCCATAATCTGGGCGCGCTTAATGAAGAAACCCCCGCAACTTGTATCAATGACGGTATGAAAGCGCATTATTATTGCTCGGATTGCAAAAAGTTCTTTGACGAAAGCAAAAAAGAAACAACCGAAACAGCGTTGACTATCTCCGCAACCGGCGTTCATACGTTTGGCACGCTTATTGACGAAACCCCCGCAACTTGTATCGCAGGCGGTATGAAAGCACACTACAAATGCACAGTGTGCGGAAAATTCTTTGACGAGGACAAAAACGAAACAACCAAAGCAGCGTTGACTATCCCCGCAACCGGCGTTCATAACTATGGCGCGTGGGTAAGCAACGGCGACGGAACGCATACCCGCACTTGTACGACGGGCAGCCATTCCGAAACGGAAAATTGCTCCGGCGGAACGGCAACTTGCGAAAACAAAGCGGTTTGTGAAGTCTGCGGCGAGGAATACGGCGATATACCCGGCCATAACTATGGCGAAGTAACGTATACCTGGACGAGCGACAACAAGTGCAAGGCGGAAAGAGTTTGCACGCACGACAACACTCATATCGAAAGCGAAACGGTAACCGCAACGGCAGAGGAAATCAAAGCGGCAACCTGCAAAGAAAAAGGCAAAATGAAATATACCGCTACGTTTACAAACACGGCGTTTGCGGCGCAAGTAAAGGAAGTCGATATTGATTTTACCGAGCATACATACGGCGACTTGATACCCGAAGTGTCTGCAACAGCGGACAAAACCGGCACGAAAAAACACTTTGAATGTTCGGTTTGCGGAAAGCTCTTTGACGAAAGCAAAAACGAAGTCACCGCCGCTGAACTTGTTATCCCGATGATCGGCACGCATAAAGTAACCGTAAACGGCGAAAGCAATTTCTATAAGGAAGGCGAAAGCGTAACCGTTACCGCAAACGAGCCGGCAGAAGGCAAAGAGTTCGTTGGCTGGCAGGACGCAAGCGGAAAAATCGTCAGCACCAAAAAGGAATATACCTTTGAGGTAAAGGAAGGAATGGTCCTTACCGCCGTATATCAGGACAAAGCACCGGGCGGCGGCACGATTGACGGCGAAATCGCACCCGCTCCCGATAAAAACGGACTGTCCGGCGGACAGATTGCGGGCATCGTGATCGGAAGCGTTGCAGGCGTCGGAATTGTCGGGTTTGCAATATTCTGGTTTGTTGTGAAGAAGAAATCGTTTGCCGAGTTAATTTCCGCAATCAAAGCACTGTTCAACAAAAAGCAATAATATCAACAAAGCAGTGTTCGGCAAAAAGCAATAATAACAACAAGGCATTTTTCAACAAAAAACAATAAATCCAAACAACAAAAAGCCGTCCGTATTTCGGACGGTTTTTCCTTGGCGAAAAAACAAAAGAATCTTACACGTTCGGCGCACACTGCACTTTTGAAATCACATTATTGCAAGCAATAATGCTCACTCTTTTGCTTGTGTGCGCCTTTTCTCCACGCAAGTACAAAAGTATCTTGCGTGGGTTTTATAACAAGGATTCCCTTCCGGGAGATTGCCACGCTACGCTCGCAATGACATGAAGTGCGTTACACGGAATACTACAATGGGTAGTGCTTCGCAATGGCATTTTTTATCCGCAACGTGCCAAAGGCACACATCGCGCCGAAGGCAACATCGCTTTTGCCAAAGGCAAAAACATTACATCATCGCTTTTCAAGGTGTCCTTGAAAAACATAGAACGGCGCAAAAAAACCTCGGCGGAAACCGAGGTTTTTCGTTAAGTTCAATTAGTCGTTAAGGTTCTTGTAATCGTCTTCCTTCTTCTTGGAAGTCTTTTTCTTATCGACTTGTTGTTTGCCTTCCTTGTGTTTGGGCAGGTACTTTTTGATGAAGAATGCCGCAACTGCGATGACGACGATTGCGCCGAACGCTACCGAAGTGAAGATAACCCAGTTGAAGTTCTTGCCGCTGTCTTTGCTGTCTTCCTTATCGGGCTCTTTATCGGGCGTGGTTTCTTCTTCTTTGTCGATTGCGCTGTACTTGACGGTGTTGACCGTAAGACCTGCGTTTGCCGCCTTGAAGTCGTTAACGTGTTTGTCGAATTCGTCCGCTTTCACATCGAGTTTTTCGATAAGGACGTCGTCGAACAGAACGTATCCGCTTGCTTTATTATCGGCAGATTCGCCAAAGCCCAAACGGATTTTGAGAGAAAGGTCTTTCGCATTGTCGCCGTACTTGTCGATTTTCGTGTCGGACGAGGGCGCTTTGATGAAGAACACGTACTCTTTCCAGTCGGTGCTGTTGACCTCGATTGTCTGCGAAGCGTAGTCAACGTACTTGCTGTTTTCGCCGTAGTTTGTCGCGACAAGCGTGATATACGCTTTGCCGGTGTGACCTTCGGACAATTTTGCCCAGACGGAAATCTTATAGAATCCGTCTTTCGTGAGCGTCTTTGCATCGCTTGCGTAATAGCTTGCGCCCGCCGTGTTAAGGTAAGGGATAATCAGGCAGGATTCGCCGCTGTGCGCTTTGTAATCGGTGCTGTAAATAACGCCGCTTTGAAGTTGCTCGGTATCGGTATCCTTGGTCAGGGACGTCTTTGTCCAGCCTTTCGGGGAAGTGGGTTTGTTCTCGTCGGGGGTGGTTGCAAGACCGAAGCTGTCCAGGTTCATTTCGACGCGTTTGGTTTCTTCGTACTCGTTGGCGGCAGACGCCGTTGCGCTTGCGGTTTTTGCATTGTAAACGCTTTCGGAAATGTCTTCCTTGATGACGTAGTCGAAGAGCACCGTGCCGCCTTTCGCGCTGCCGTTGTAGTTGTAGGTATCTTTTACATCTTTATGAGTGTTTTTGTTGTAAACGACGAACGTTACGGTGCCGTCTTCTGCGACTTCTCTGACGTATTTACCCGACAAATCGTTTTCGAGTTTGGTCATATTTGCGTCGGTGAGGGCAACGTCTTTGTCTTCGCCGCCGAGGTACAAGCCTAAGGTTGCGCTGATTGACGAGAATCCCGTCTTGACGTAGAAGGTGTAGCGTTTCCAACCGCCGGTCATAACACCCGTAGACGCTTCGATGTTTTCAAACTTACTGTCGACGTTGGTTTCTGCGATGTTGTTGTCGGTCATAAGGTAAACGCTTGCTTTGCTGTCGCCCATGACCTTGACCATAACGCTGATTTTGTAATAAGAGTTCGCGTTGAGCGTGAAACTGTTGGACACGTAACCTACGCGCACGGATTCTTTCGCAAGACCTTCAACGTCTGCGGAATTGATGAGCAGGTAAGAGTTGCCGCCCGCATAAATACCGAATGTTTCAACGGGCTTATCATTCGCATCGACGGGTACGGCTTTGAGAACTTCCGCGGTAATGCCGATTTTTGTCGCAAGGTTATTAAGCAGGTTTTCGCGATTTACGTCGACGATGCCCGCAACTGCCTTATCTTTCTCGCCTTTAAGCGTCCAACCGGAAGGTACGCCGAAAGAAGTGCTTTGGAATTCGCCTTTTTCGTTTACGCCGCCGTCCTTGAAGAACTTCGTGTCGGAGTAGTTGTATTTCTGGAACTGACCGTTGGTGAACGTTTCGCTTGAAAGCGTTTCATACCAGTCGTATTTCTTTTCGTACGTGCCGGAAGCCGACGCGCCGTTGTATTTTGTATAATCCGTTTCGACAAGAGACGCGTTTGCGATATAAGCCGTGCCGCTGAACAGGGTGGAGCTTGTGAACGCGCCGCCGCTGCCCAAAGAGATTTCAAACGTTACGTCCTGATTTTGGAGCGACGCGGTGTGGAAGTAGCAAACGAGTTCGCGATAGCCGTTAAGGCTTGACGAGCTGTCCGCAAGGTCTTTGTCGGTGGTAACCGCGGCAAACGTCGCGATTGCTTTTGCGGCAGAGTTTACGTCTTTATCGCCGTCGTATACGGTCAGGACAACGCCCGAAGTCGAAGGAACGTCAACAGTCCTTACCCATACGCTGAAACGGTAATATGTGTCTTTTTGAAGTGTTGCCTTGGTCTGGAATTTCGCAAGGGTTGCTTTCGCCGACGTGAATTTTCTGTTATTGGTCGAGAAAGCAGTCGATTCATAAGGCGTTTTATCGTCTGCCGAGAATTCTTCGCCGTCGCCGGTGATGGTCACGGGAACGCCGTTGATGTCGGTGCCGCTCTTGTTGACGAAAGCGTCGGTGAGTTTATTGTCTGCCGGTTTGAAACGGTTGTCGGTGACGTAGTCGCCGGTTTGCGTGGTGTCGTCGGTTTCTTCGATTTTAAGGTCGTCGACAAGGATATAACCTTTCGCTTTGTCGCCGCTGTCTTTACCGAGACCGAAGTGGAAGTACAGTTCGTCCGCGGTATTCTCGTTTGCGTAAACGTAGAAGGTATGTTCTTTCCAACCTGGGTTGGCGGCGTCTTTTCCGACGGGGATAATTGTGTTGTCGGACAAATCTTTGCTCTTACCAAGGGCAAGGTACGCGCTGCCGCTTTCGATATAATCCGTGTTCAGAGAAACGGTTACTTTGTAATATCCGCCGCGCTTGAAGTAAAGGGGATTCGTGGTATAAAAGCCCATTCTCGCGTCGGCGACGTTATAGATTGCGAAAACGCTGCCGTGACCTTTGACTGCGTCTGCGGCTACTTTGTATTCGTTCACAAGGGTGATTTTGCCGTCTTTTGCGTCGACTTCGTTCACAAGACCATAGTTGCTGTTGGTGTCGGTTGTCGTAACTCTGTTGTAAAGATAAGGATAATCCGACGTGGTTTTGTAATCGAAGCTGCCGTTGGGAACGGAAAGGGTAATCGTTTTTACGTTTTCGGTGGGCAGGACGGTGTCGTCTTTGACGGTGGTCAGACGGATATTGTCAAAGAAAGCGTAACCGCTTGTTTTGTATTCGTCGCGCAGGTTGTTGTTGCCCAGCATGAGTTGCAGTTCCAACGAAGTGCTGCCGTTGTATTTTCCGTCGATAATGAAGGAATAAGTCGTCCATTCGCCGACGGTGACCGCGTCGAAACTTGCATAGCCTTCGGTTGCGGGAATCGACGAGCCAGAAGAATAACTTTTTGCGATTTTGATCGTCGCGCCTTTTTTCTCGCCGCCGTTAAGGTTTGCGGTTCTCACGTCGACCTGCAAAAGGTATTTCGTGTTTGCCGCAACGCTGAACTCCGAAGATCTGTACATATAGTAACGGGCTTCCGTGTTGTTTATCATAAGAACGTTGTCGTCCTTATTATAATTTTTCGCGTCTTCTTCGTCCGTCAGGCGTTTCGCGTCGAACTTCGAGAACGTGCACCATGCGCCGAGATTTTGATAATCCGCAAGGTTGATAACGCCGCGTTTTACGGTTTCGAGCTTGGGAAGGGTGCTGCCTTCGGTATCAGACGTCGGCGAACCGGTGAAACTCGACGGGGCGTAAGGATATCCTTTGTCCGACGTCGTGTAAGACCTGAAATTGCCGTTGGTGAATGACGGAGAAGCGCTCGTATTGTCGGTTGTCTTGTTGTCGTCGGGCTTTTTGTTGCATGCCGCAAGAAGAACGACGGACACGATAAGCGTCAGACATACGAGAAGTGTGAGCAATTTTTTAAGATTGAGTTTGTTCATTTCGACTCCTGTATAGTGTGTACTATACGCACGTTGCGTGCGTTAAAAATAAAATATACATATTGCATTATAATACATATCAATATTTTTGGCAAATAAAAATGATTATTTTGCACTGTTATTTTGACGTCGTGATGATAACACGCCGGGTTAAAACAAAACTAAAAGACGGCGCCGTATTATTTTTTGAAAAATCAAGATACTACGGTTATGCAAAAATACGCGCGGGTAGAAAAGAAAAAAGAAGTGTTAAGGACGGCGGCGTTGATACTTTCCGGCGCGGTTACGGGGATACTGTCGGGGTTTTTCGGCGGCGGGGGCGGAATGCTTGTCGTGCCTGCGCTGACGCTTATTATGAAACTTACCGAAAAGCAGGCGCACGCAACCGCAATCGCGGTGATTCTGCCCGTTACCGTCGTCGGCGCGGTAACTTATCTTTTGCGCGGAGTTTCCGCGGGGGACGGTTTTGCGGGGACTGCCATAGGCGTTGTTATCGGCGGTCTTGCGGGTGCGATGCTTCTCAATAAATTGTCGAATAAGTTTGTTTCTTTTTTGTTTTACGGCGTAATGATTGCGGCGGGGATAAAAATGGTTTTGTGACACAAAACGGTGTTTAAGTTGTGAAATGGAAGTTTTATTTATCGTTTTCGGAATAATCGGCGGATTGCTCGGAGGAATGGGCATGGGTGGCGGAACGCTGCTTATTCCGCTTCTGACTCTTGGGCTCGACGTGCCGCAACAGACGGCGCAACTTCTGAATTTATTGACGTTCATCCCGATGAGCGCGTTTGCTCTTATCGTCCACGCAAAAAACGGATACGTCGTAAAGAAACGTATCTTTTTCGTTATTCTGCCTGCGCTGGCGTTTGCGATTTTGGGCAGTATTTTCGCAACGAAAATATCCGCAGAAGTATTGAAAAAAGCGTTCGGATACTTTCTGATACTTCTCGGCGGCACGTATTTCATAAGTTGTTTCGTCAAAAAAATTCGTGAAAAATAGAAAAAATATGAAAATGTTTGAAAAAATCGCGGAAAACGCCGTGATTTTTACCAAAAAAACGTTAAAAAATTAACTTTCTATCAGTTTTAATTTTTTATTTTACAAATATTTATAATAAGTGTTATCATAAAATTATCGTGAAATAAGGAGGGACATAATTTTTGATTTTCACTTTTAAAAGAGGCGTTCACCCGGACGGCAAAAAGAAGTTGACGGAAAACGTCGCGCTTTCGGATTTCCCGACGCCCGTTTCAGTCTGCATACCTTTGTCGCAACACATCGGTGCGCCTGCCGAACCCGTCGTCAACGTCGGCGATTACGTCAAAGAAGGACAACTTATCGGAAAATCGACGGGATTCGTTTCCGCAAACGTGTTTTCGTCCGTTTCGGGCACGGTTACGGGATTTATGACTTTGCCGACCGCTCCCGGCGGAACGTGCAATCACGTCGTCATCGCAAACGACGAAAAATACGACAAAGTTACGCTTCCCGCTCTGAACAACCCTTCGCCCGAAGAAATCGTGCACAGGATTCAGGAAGCCGGTATCGTCGGTATGGGCGGCGCGACTTTCCCGACTCACGTCAAACTTTCGCCGAAAACCCACGTCGACACACTTATCATAAACGCCGCCGAGTGCGAGCCTTACATCACCTGCGATTATCGTCTTCTTCTTGAAAAGACGGATGAATTCATCGCAGGCGTTTTGTTGCTGAAAAAGGCCCTCGGCGCGGAACACGTCTTTATCGGTATCGAAAAGAACAAGCCGGAAGCGATCAAAAAACTTATCGCCGACTGCGTGAATACCGACATCGCCGTTGCGCCGTGCAAGGTGAAATACCCGCAGGGCGCGGAAAAACAGCTGATTTACGCCGTGACGAGAAGAAAAGTTCCCTGCGGCGGACTTCCCGCGGACGTCGGCGTCGTCGTATCGAACGTTCATACGGCTTATTCGGTGGCGCGCGCCGTTTATAACGGTGAGCCTTCCTACAAAAGGGCAATGACGGTATCGGGAAGCGGCGTGCAGAATCCCGGCAACTTCTGGGTAAGGACGGGTACGTCTTATCAGTTCATATACGACACACTCGACAAAGACGTGTCGTTGCCCGAAAAGAACGTAAAAATCATATCCGGCGGCCCGATGATGGGATTCGCTCAGCCGTCGATGCGAGTCTGCACGACAAAAGGCAGTTCGAGTCTGCTGTTTCTGACGGAACAGGACGTCGAAAACAAGCCCCGTACGCAGTGCATCAACTGCGCCGGCTGTGCAAAAGTCTGCCCGATGCACCTTATGCCGATGAAAATCGAGGCGGCGGTTCTTTCGGGCGACTGGGAAGACGCGAAAAAATACGGCGTGCTTAACTGCATCGAATGCGGTTGCTGCGCTTATAACTGTCCTGCGAAACGCCCGCTCACTCAGGCAATCCGTCTTGGCAAGAAAACCATAAAGGAGAAGAAGATTTAATATGAACGACAGCAGTTATAAATACATAGTTTCGACTTCTCCGCACATCACGAACGGCAGAACGACAAGGGGCGTTATGTTTGACGTAATAGTCGCGCTTATGCCCGCGGTAATAGCGTCGTTTTTGCTGTACGGACTGTACACTTTGCTCATGACGGCGGTTTGCGTCGCGAGCGCGGTTTTCGGGGAATATATTTACAACCTTATCAGGAAAAAACCACACACCGTCAACGATTTGTCGGCGGTCGTAACGGGCATACTTCTGGGGCTCAATCTCACGCCGACCGTTCCGGTTTACGTGCCGATTATCGGCGGAATTTTCGCGACGCTTGTCGTGAAGATGCTTTTCGGCGGTCTTGGCAAAAACTTTGCAAACCCCGCAATCACGGCTCGTATTTTCGTTATGCTTGCCTGGACGACGGCGATGACGACTTTCGTCGCTCCCATCGATTTGTCGAACGGCGGCGCGGAACTTATCAAATATTTCAACCACGATACGGTCAACGCTCTGACTTCGGCAACTCCGCTCGTCGGGCTTAAAGAAGGAGCGGTGAACGCGTCCGCGCTCGACTTGTTCCTTGGAAGAACGGGCGGCTCTGCCGGCGAAACGTGCGCGCTTGCGCTTATCATCGGCGGCGTATACCTTGCGATAAGAAAGGTCATCGACGTTAAAATTCCGCTTATCTTCATACTCACGTATTTCCTTGTCACGCTTGCGATTTACAAGGACGCGAACGTTGCGGGCTGCGGCATTTTGTCGGGCGGACTGCTTCTTGGCGCGATATTTATGGCAACGGATTACTCCACGTCGCCCGATACCGTTATCGGCACGTGCATTTATGCGTTCGGTTGCGGGCTTCTCACGGCGATTTTCAGAAAGTACGGCAGTATGCCCGAAGGCGTTTCGTTTGCGATACTGCTTATGAACGTCGTTACGCCGTTGCTTGACAAATACATTTGTCCCCGTCCTTTCGGTTACGTCAAACCCGTTAAACCGAAAAAGGGCAAAAAATCCGAAAAGGAGGCGCAGGCATAATGGCAACGAAAGAAAGAAAACCCAATAAACTCGTCGTGTGGCTGAAAGACCACCCGATGCCCGCTTGCGTGATAGTATTGTCGTTGATCGCGCTTATCGCGGGGCTTCTTCTCGGCGGAGTAAACCAACTTACCTATCAGTCGCCCGAAGAAAAACTTGCGAAAAACCTTAATAAGGCTTACGCAAGCGACGCCGGCTGGACAAAGGTTGAAAACCTTTCGGATTACAACGTTTCGCCAAGCGATTCTTCAACGACGCTTACGGCGGCTTACAAGAGCGCGGCAGAAGGGAAAGACGTTTATATTTACACGACTTCCGCAAAAGGATACAAGTCGGGGCTTGAACTTATGATCGTCGTCGAAAACGATAAAATCATAAAGATTATGAAAACGTCCTCGTCCGAAACCATGGGCGTCGAAAGCAAGGAAAGTTTCCTTAATCAGTTTTACAACGTCGACCTGACGACAATCGACGGGTTCAGAACAAACAAACAAAAAACGACAGTCGGCAAGGAAGTGTCCGCCGTGTCGTCGGCAACGAAAACGTCCAACGCGGTTGCGTCGAGCGTCGATATTGTCGCAAAATACCACAAAGCAATCAAAGGGGGTAACAAATAATGAGAGCAGGAAAAAACCCCAACAGTAAATGGAAAATCGTGACGAACGGCATTGTCCGCAATAACCCCACGTTCCGTCTTGTCCTTGGCACTTGCCCGACGCTTGCGCTGACGACCGCGGCGATGAACGGCATATATATGGGGCTTGCGACGACCTTCGTCCTTGTGTGCAGCAACGTGATGATTTCGCTTCTCAGAAACATCATTCCCGACAAAGTCCGTATCCCGGCGTACGTCCTGATTATCGCGACTTTTGTCACCGTCCTGGATATGGCGATGGAATACGCTTTACCCGACGTTTATGAAATACTGGGACTTTATCTGCCGTTAATCGTCGTTAACTGCATCATTCTGGCAAGAGCGGAATCGTTTGCGTCCTGCAACTCCGTCGGCGACAGCGCACTTGACGGGCTTGGAATGGGTCTTGGATTTATGTGTTCGCTCACCGTTATGGGCTGCATCAGAGAAGTCATCGGCGCAGGTACTTTCTTCGGTATCGCAATCGGAAGTCTTCCCGAATATTCGATGTCGGTAATTGCGATGGCTCCCGGCGGATTTTTGGTGTACGGACTTATGATGGCTGCCGTAAACTACATCAGCAACAGAAAACGCGATAAGGCTCTTCGCGAAGAAATCCGCATTGAAGAACTGAAACCCATTATCATAAAGGAGGGTAAATAAATGTCGTACTTATACCTTATTATCGGCGCGATATTCGTAAACAACTTTATCCTCGCGCAATTTTTGGGAATCTGTCCTTTCCTCGGCGTGTCCAAAAAGACCGACAGCGCGCTCGGCATGGGTGTTGCGGTTATCTTCGTTATGGGCGTCGCGTCGATTATTACTTACGCGGTCAACCTTCTTCTTATTAAGTGGAACGTCGAATACATTCAGACGATTGCGTTCATTCTCGTCATCGCCGCGCTCGTGCAGCTTGTCGAAATCGTAATCAAGCGTTTCAGCCCGGGCTTGTATAACGCGCTGGGCGTATATCTGCCGCTTATCACGACGAACTGCGCCGTTCTGGGCGTTGCAATCGTCAACGTTACGCCGTCGTACGGATACAACCTTATACAAGCGTTTCTGAACGGCGTTTTCAGCGGCGTCGGTTTCACGCTCGCAATCGTACTTATGGCGGGCATACGCGAGAAATTGCGTCACAGCGATATCCCCGAAAATTTTCAGGGTTTCCCCATTACGCTTGTTGCGGCGTCCATTATGAGTATGGCGTTCACGGCGTTCGGCGGTATGATTTAAGGAGGGCGGAAATATGATTAATTTATTAGCGGCGTCGAAAGCGCTTCAAGTATTTATCCCCGCTTTAATCCTTCTTGTCCTTGCGATGCTGTTCGCGATTGCGCTTGCGTATCTCGGAAAGAAACTTGCGGTAAGCCGCGACGAACGCATTGACCAGGTCAGGGATTGTCTGTCGGGCGCAAACTGCGGCGCGTGCGGATACGCCGGTTGCGACGGTTTTGCAACCGCTCTTGTCGAAGGAAAGGCGGAACTTTCCTCCTGCAACGCAACCTCAAAAGAAAAGAAAGAAGAAATCGCGGAAATTCTGGGACTCACCGACACCGGCGAAGCGACGAAAGTCGTCGTTTGCTGCCACGGCGGTCAGGACGCGAAAGACAAATACGATTACGTCGGATACGGCGATTGCAGAAGTATGGAACTTCTTGCAGGCGGTCGCAAACAGTGCGCCTGGGGCTGTCTGGGAACGGGCTCCTGCGTGGACGCGTGCCAGCATCACGCCGTTACCGTAAAACAAAAAGGATATTCCGAAGTGTCATTAAGCAAGTGCATTTCCTGCGGCAGGTGCATTTCGGTGTGTCCGAAAAAGATAATAAAAAGGATCCCCGCAAGCGCGACTTATTACGTTGCGTGCAGCAATCACCAGAAAGGTAAGGAAGTGCGCGAGCTTTGCACAAAAGGCTGTATCGCGTGCGGTATCTGCGTGAAACAGTGCGAGGTCGGCGCGATAACCATCGTCGACAACCTTGCCACAATCGATTACACGAAATGCATAAACTGCGGCAAATGCGCCGCGAAATGTCCGCAACGTTGCATAGTCTCAACGGACAGTATGAAATAACAAAATCGCATTATTCAAAAACGTCCCTGTGAATAGCGGGGATTTTTTTGCGCGTTATTTCGAAAAATCGTCGAAAATCGCCCGAAAAAATTGTCAAAAAGTGCAAAAATTTGAAAATACCCCCTATACAAACGTTTTTTTATGTGTTATAATTCCATTAGTTTTAGGTTCAATAATAAACAACAATATACAAGTTTTAAGGATTTTTTTATGGAAAAGATTGCAATTATCGATTTAGGTTCAAATTCCGCGCGTCTCGTACTCGTCAACATTCTCGAAGGCGGATATTTTGTCGTTTTCGACGAATTGAAGGAATCCGTACGCCTCGGGCAGGATATGGACTGGGACGGCTTTTTGAAGCCGCAACGCATCGCGCAAACGATAAAAACGCTGAAAATGTTCCGCCGTCTTTGCGACGCGAACGGCGTTGAAAAGATTTACGCTTACGCAACTTCCGCCGTACGCCGCGCCAAAAACCAGAAAAGTTTTCTTGACGAAGTCGCGGTTTCGTGCGGTATCAAGATTCAGGTTCTGACGAAGGACGAACAGGCAAACCTTGTTTATCAGGGCGTCATCAACAGTCTTGAAGTGCCCAAAGGGCTTATTATGGACATCGGCGGCGGCAGCACGCAGTTCATTTATTACAGCCGCAAGAATATCCTTGCCAGCGAAACGCTGCCTTTCGGCTCGGTTACGCTTACCGACCTTTTCAAAAACGATAATTGCCCGCCCGAAGAAAAGGCGAAAAAAGTTCAGGATTTCATCAAAGAACATCTTGACAGGATCGAATGGTTCAAAGAAATCGATCCCGATACGCAATTCGTCGGCGTCGGCGGCACGTTCAGAAACCTCGGTCGCATAAGCAGGAATATCAAAAAATACCCGCTCGATATGATGCACAATTACCATCTTTCGACGGAAGAATTCAATCAGATTTACAACACCATCAAAACGCTTGACCTTGACCGCACCCAAAAAATCAAAGGGTTGTCGTCGGGACGCGCCGATATTTTCCCGACCGCGCTTGCAGTCGTTAAGGAAGTTATCGATTACGTCGGTCTCAACGAAATCATCGTCAGCGGTTGCGGACTTCGCGAAGGCGCAATGTTCCGCTATGCCGTGCCCAGCACCAACGAGAAGCCGTTGTCGGATATTCTGGGACACAGCATTCAGACGCTCATGCACTATTTCGACGCGAACATTCCCCACGCGGAACACGTGTATAATCTGTCGTTACAGCTGTTTAAGCAGTTAAAAGTGCTGCATAAACTGCCCAGAGCGTACGTTAAGGTGTTGCGCGTCGCCGCACTTCTGCACGACAGCGGTATGCGTATCAAGTTCTATGACCACCATCGCCACAGCAGTTATATCATCTTAAACAGCAACCTTTACGGCATTTCGCAAAAGGATCTTGTCGTGGCGGCGTTCGTCGCGGGCGGACATAAAAAGAGCGACTTTAACGAGCTTGATATGAGCAAATACCGCGTCCTGCTTTCTCAGGAAGACGTCGAGGCAATCAAAAAACTTTCGGTCATTCTGCGTATTGCGGAAAGTTTTGACAGAAGCCAGAGCGGGCTTATCACCGGCATTAACTGCGACGTGCTCGGCGACAGCGTGATTATGAAAACGGAAACCGAAGGAGACTGCTCGCTTGAAATCAAGGAAGCGCTCACGGCATCGTCCGAGTTCAAACGCGCATACGGTAAAAACCTTGAAATCTTATAATGACGTAAAAGTGGTTCTTGCGTCGGGTTCGCCCCGAAGGAAGGAACTTTTAAGGGAGATTTTTCCCGAATTTACGATATCGGTAAACGACGCGCCCGAAAAGAAAATCGGGCGTTTTCCGTCAAAACTCGTCACCGATAACGCGCGCGAAAAAGCAATGGCGTCCGACACTTTGGACGCGCTTGTCGTCGCCGCGGATACCGTCGTTTTTATGGACGGCAGATATTTTCTGAAACCCAAGGACGAGAACGACGCCACGGAAATGCTGAAAACCTTGTCAAATCGCACGCATTTCGTTTATACCGGCGTCGCGTTGAGATTCAACGAAAAAATCACGACTTTTTACGTCGTGTCGAAAGTTAAAATGAAAAACCTTTCGTCGGATACGATTAAGGAATACGTCGCAACGGGAAGTCCCCTGGACAAAGCCGGCTCGTACGGCATTCAGGACGACGTCGTCGTGGCGGGTTATTCCGGCAGTTTCTCAAATATTATGGGCTTGCCCGTCGAAGAAACGGCCGTGCGTATCGACGAATTTTTAAGGAGTATTTATGGCACTCATGGAACTTGCCGTTGATTTCGGCTCGTCTTACATTACGATTTATAAGCGCGGCGAAGGCATCGTTCTGAAAGAAGCGTCGGTCGTCGTCGTCAGCACGCACAAGAAGAAACGCGAAGTCGTGGAATCGGGAAACGCCGCGAAAAACTACGTCAAAACGACGATGGGAAACGCGCGTGAAATTTATCCCGTGCGCGAAGGCGTCGTTGTGAGCGTCGAGGACGCGTCGCTTATGATGAGCGAATTTATCAAAAGACTTTTGCCCGAAAAGATTTTCAAGCCGCAAATCCGCGCGGTTGTGATGATTTCGTCGGGACTTACCGTTGTCGAAAGGCGCGACGTCGAAACGGTTATGCTAAACGCCGGCGTGAAAGACGTCGTTCTTGTTGAGTCGCCGCTTGCGCTGCTTGCATACACCAACAGCGTCGGCGGACTGTTTCTGGGTTCCGTCCAGAACGTCGCGACCGCTGATTTCGGTTGCCGACAAATCGTTGTCGTACATACTGCCGACGTCGAGTTTCAACTTCTCCGCGGTATAATCGCCGATTTTCAAGCCGTAATTTTCAACGAAATAATCAATAATTTTGGAATTGAGCATCGCGCCCGCGATATTCACGCTGCACGCCGCGGAAATTCCGTTTTTCGTGACGCTTGCGACTTCCGCAGCCGCCCGAACTTGCGGGTGAAATCGGCAAAAAGGGCATTTTCATTTCGGGCGGCACGTCGGAACTACCGGGGCTTATCGAATATCTGGGCGTCAGGCTTTACCTGCCGATAACGCAGCTGAAAGATTATGACAATGCCGCGGCTCTCGGCGGCGGCGTGCTTCTGGAAGACGGCAAGGCGTTAAGTCAGATGCTTAATATGAAGGTCGATTGACGGATATTTATCGAAATCGTCCGAAAAATCAATAAAAACATATAAAAACAAGCAAAACCACGAAAAAACACATTGAGTGTTCTTTTGACACAAAAGACTGTGGTTTTGACATAAATCGACATAATCTGCGTTTCTTTTACGGGAAACGCTTTTTTTTGCAGAATTTCACGGTTTACCATATATGCGGAGGTAAATTGTGGGAAGAAAAATTGTTGTTACATCGGGAAAAGGCGGCGTCGGCAAAACGACGCTCACGGCAAGTCTCGGAATCGCGATTGCGGAAACGGGCAAAAAAGTCGTGCTTGTGGACGCTGATATCGGGCTTAATAACCTTGACGTCGTGCTTGCGGTCGAAAACAAGGTGGTTTACGACGTCCTTGACGTCATATCGGGGAAATGCAGACTGAAACAGGCATTGATTCAGGACGTCGACAATCCCACGCTTTACGTTTTGCCGTCGGCGAAAATTCAGGACAGTCCGCTTATTACGGCGTGCAGTTTCCGAAACGTCGTGGACGCGCTCGCGCTAAACTTCGATTTCGTGATAATAGATTGTCCGGCGGGCATCGACAACGGATTTCACCGCGCGGTATCGGCGGCAACCGAGGCAATCGTCGTAACGACGCCGCATATTTCGGCTGTGCGCGACGCCGACAAAGTATTGTCGATACTGTCGGGGTACTGTCTTATGAGCGTCGGACTTGTCGTGAACCGCGTGCGCGGCGATATGGTATCGAAGGGCGAAATGATGAGTGCGGGCGATATCGTGCGCGCCGTCAGATGCGAGCCTGTCGGAGTTATTCCCGAGGACGACTACATCACGATGTATTCGCAGACGGGAAAAGTGCCTTTCGACACGACCTCGGGGCGCGCTTTCAAGATGCTTGCGTCAAACGTCATAAACGGCACGAAAAACATTTACGACTGCGTTTCGCGCGCAGGACTCGGCACAAGAATCAGGAGGTTTTTCGGACTGTGAAAAAGACTGCAAAACTTGCAAGCGAAAGATTGAAAAACGTCATTTTAAGCGATAAAGTTTCCCATCCCGACAGGCTCAACGACCTTTTGAAAAGCGACGTAAACGATATGCTGAAAACTTATTTCGAGCTGTATCCCGGAAGCATAAAAGTGTGTCTGAAACCGTCGGAATACGGGCTGGATATTCTTATCGACGCAACCGCCATACGGGTTAAGGATTTCGGAAGTTTCGGGGAATAACCTCGCCGATTTTTTTAAAAAGCGGATTGTTCAGAATTAATCGTTGCATATCGTCTTCACCGAGTTTACACACGACTTCGTTGTATTTCATAACATAAAAAACATAACGATAATCGGGTTTTATCAGGCATAAAACCCGCTGTAAAGTTGCGTTTTCGTCGATATACAATGTTTGACCGATAACGCCTTTGTCATAGTTTTTTAGAATAGGGGAAGCGTTATTAAGGTATTTTAGGTCTGCCGCGTCGCTTTCAAAAATGTTGTAAATCATTAAAAACGCCGCCATCAAAAGAAAGGTGAAATTCGGCGTGGTTTTTAGCGAAAACAGGTAAGATATCAGCAACGCGAGCGACAGGATTATCCCAAAAATTCTGAGCAGTTTTATCACTCTCGGTTTATATCCCGAAATCGCCTCGATAACCCTTGCGCCGTCCAGCGGAGTTACCGGCAAAAGATTAAAAAGCCCCGTCCAGAGATTTGCGTAAAAAAACGTTTGAAGATATGCAAAACTTTCGGGAAAAATCCACCATATCGCCACGGTAAAAAGCGCAAGCGAAAGGTTCAGAAGCGGCCCCGCAAGCGCGATTATTACGTTGGACGTTTTGTCGAAATCGTGATTGTTGTAAAGCGTCGCGCCGTAGGGCAAAAAAATTATCCGCTCGGACGGATAACCTCTTGTTTTCGCGGCGATTGCATGGAAACATTCGTGCAGAGTAACCGCAAGAACGCTCGATAAAAACGCCCCGATGCCGAATTTCCACACGAGAAGGGCGGCAACGATTATCGACATCGGGTGAATTTTGATTTTCACTTTTTCAGGTCAATATCGAAGTAAGCGCGGCAATGCTTGCGTATTTTGCGATTTGTGCAATCAGAAAGCCGAGGGAAATCGCGGTAAGCGCCATAAGCGGCAGAATCAGCAGACTGCCCGTGCCTTCCTTATTGAAAGAGCCTTTGATTTTCTCAAAGAATTGCCGCGATTTGCGCGCGGGTTTTACGTCGTACGAAACGTAATCGTTGTTGATAATCTGGTTTTCCACGTTATCGATGTCTTCGTATTTCATATTTGTCACCTCACGCTATTATACGGCGGATTTTCACGATATATGCCAACGACTTAAAATCCCATATCCCTTGACATTTTTTGTCATACATATTACAATATTTAGTTGCATAAATGAATGAAAATCGAATAATCGAATTCGGTTGAATATAATTTTGTCGGATGCGAAAAACACCGTTTACACGGCGGAATTTTCAAAAATCCGACGTTTTATAAGGAATTTTTATGAAAAAACTCTTCATCGACTACCACCCGAAGCGCGTTTGCGTCGCAATGACCGAAAATAATGAGTTGAAGGAATATTACGTCGAAAAAGCAACGAAACCGAAAATCGTCGGCAACATTTACAAGGGCAAAGTCGTCAATACCTTGCAGGGAATGAAAGCGGCGTTTGTCAATATCGGGCTTGAAAAAAACGCCTTCCTTTACGCGGGCGAAACGCTTGTCGACAAGACTACTTTGGGCGACGGCGCGCTTGTTATGCCGCAAAAACTCAACGTGTCGCCGGGCGACCGCATTATGTGTCAGGTCGTCAAGGATTATTTTGGCACGAAAGGCGTCAGGATTTCGCAAAACATATCGTTGCCGGGCAGGCTCGTGGTCATTATGCCGCAGATGGATTACGTCGGCATATCTCACAAAATTTCCGACGAGACAAGAAGAGACGCGCTTTTGAAACTTGTCAAAGAAAACTGCCCCGCGGGCGTTGGCTTTATCATTCGCACCGCCGCGCAGAACGCCGACGACGCGGATATCGTCAAGGAAATGAATTCCCTTGTCCAGAAATGGAAAAACATCGTGCAAAGTTACAAAACCGCGCAGGACGGCGACGTCGTTTACGAAGAGGGCGACCTTATCTTTCGCACAATCCGCGATATTCTGGACTCCGACATCGACCGCATTATCGTCAACAACGAAATCGTTGCCCGCGACCTTCGCCAGAGTCTTGTCGAAATTTACGGCGACAGAGACGTTGTGGAACTTTATACGGGCACCGAAAACCTGTTCACATATTACAATTTGCAGTCGCAGATTTCAAAACTCATAAAACGCAAAGTAATTTTGAAAAACGGCGCGTATATTGTCATCGACCGCACCGAAGCGTTGACGGCAATCGACGTCAATACCGGAAAATACGTCGGCGAGAACGATTTGGAAAAAACATTCCTCAACACCAACTTTCTGGCGGCGGAGGAAATCGCCAAACAGTTGCGCCTTCGTAATATCGGCGGTATCGTCATCGTCGACTTCATTGATATGGAGCTGGAAGAAAGCCGCAAAAAACTGCTTGCCGCTTTTGAAAAGGAACTCAAAAAAGACCGCGTCCGCACAAGTAAACCCGTAATGACCACTTTGGGACTTGTCGAAGTCACGCGAAAGAAAACGAGAAGCAGCGTTTACGATCTGCTGCTTTCGGAATGTCCGTATTGTCAGGGCGACGGGTTCGTTTTCTCGGAAGAATACGTCATTATGCGTATTCGCGAAGCACTTATGAATCTTATGAGCGACGAGGATCCGCGTTCCGTCATCGTTACCGCAAACCCCGACGTTTACAACAAAATATTCGCTTTGCGTTACCTTGAAAGAGAGTGCAAAACGATTTGGAAAGGCAAGCGCATTTACATTATTCCCGACGCGCTGTTGCACCGCGAAAAGTTCAGCCTTTCGCCGACGAACGAAGCTGTCCTGACCTTACCCGAGAATGCCAAACTCCTTTATTAAAAAGTCATAATTTTGCGATATTTTGCTTTTTCGGCGGAACCCGAAAAATCGTGTACGCCAAAGTACACTGGATTTTTCAGAACCCGCCGAGAAAACCACAATCTCATCAAAATTCTGACTTTTTAAGAGAAATTTATTATATTTGCAAATTCTCGCCGTTTTAAGAGAACTATATTCAGCACCCGGACGGGTGCTTTTTTATTAGGGTGATTTTAATCCGTGCAACGTACTTAATGTCATTGCGAGGAGCAAAGCGACGTGGCAATCTCCCGGAAGGGCACCGCATTATAAAACCCACGCAAGATAATTTTCTATTTGCGTGGAGATGAAAAACAAACAAATGCTGGGTTATGAAACTTTTTGCCCGTTTTTTCAATTACACAACTTTTACTCACCATATATTATTTTTTCTCCAAATGTTTTTTCAAATAGTTTTTCATCATTTTAAGGGGTTTTATTATTGAGCAAGAGTGTCCTATTGACAGTTTAATAGTTTTTGCTATGCTATGAGTCATATTGTATCACTTTTGCGCGATGACAAAACATCAAGGAACGGTGTTTGGTTGGACGTAGAAATTATGCGTAAAAATGCGGTTTTTCGGGCGCGCATATATTATTTATATAATAAAATCGGTTGACATTGCCGATTTTTTTTGTTATATTACATTTCGTGCCGCGTAGAAAGGGTACAAAGTGCGCTTGCGCCACCCCGATAGCGAGACTGGAGAGAGGAGGTATTTAATATGTACGCTATTATCGCAACCGGCGGTAAACAATTCAAAGTTGAAAAGGACCAGATTATTAAGGTTGAAAAACTCGACGCCAACAAAGGCGACAAGGTAACTTTGGACGTAGTTATGCTTGCGGACGACGGTAAGGTGCTTGTCGGCGACGACCTCAAAAAGGCCAAAGTCGAGGCGGAAGTTTTGTACAGCGACAAATCCGATAAGGTTATCGTTTACAAATACAAAGCCAAGAAGAACGAGCGCAAACGTCAAGGACATCGTCAGCCCTACACCGCACTCAAAATTTTGTCCATTAAAAAGTAATGACAAAGGTCAGGATTCAAAAACATAACGGCAGTATCGTAAGCGTCGAATGCGACGGGCATACGGGATACGGCGTTGAAGGCGAAGATATCGTTTGCAGCGCGTTATCGTCCATCGTACAGACGGCGGCTTTGGGGCTTATGCAGGTTGCCGGCATCGATCTCGATTACGAAGTCAGGGAAGAAGACGGATATCTTAAATTCACGCTCCCCCCGCTTTCAAAGGAAAGACGCCGCGACGCCGATATGATTCTGAACACACTATATCTGGGAATCTTCGATTTGCACGAAGGCTTTTCGGATTTCATTGAATTGGAGGTAAAGTAATATGTTTATTAATATACAATTATTTGCTCATAAAAAAGGTTCGGGTAGTTCGCACAACGGACGTGACAGCGCGGCAAAACGCCTCGGTCCCAAGCGTTCCGACGGACAATTCGTGCTTGCAGGCAACATTCTTATGCGCCAACGCGGTACGAAAATCCATCCCGGCACCAACGTAGGTATCGGCAGCGACGATACGCTTTACGCATTGAAAGACGGCATCGTCCGTTTTGAAAGAAAGGGCAAAAACGATAAACAAGTTTCGGTTTACGAAGCGGAATAAGTTGAAAAACGAAGCACCCTGCGAGATTTCGCAGGGTTTTTTTGTGCGAAAATTCTCACGCGCGCGCATATTTATGGATAAATAAAGCAAAAAAATGCTTGACAGCGGTATTTTTCCGGATTTAATATAATCCTTATGGATTATATTGTCGAAAAAGGTAAAATTACCGTAATAAATCCCCGTGACTTCGATATACGGAAAACTCTGGAATGCGGACAGGTGTTCCGATATAAAAAAATCGACGACGGATACGAAATAATCGCGAAAAATCAGCGCGCCCGGTTAAAAAACGTAAAAAATAACGTAGAAATAGCCTGCACGGACGAAAATTTTTTTGTAAAATACTTTGATTTGTGCAAAAACTATGATATAATTAGGTTGAAATTGGGTGATAAAGGCCTTTTTCGTGCGGCAATCGATTTCGGACAGGGGATAAGAATTCTTCAACAAGATCCGTTTGAGACCTTGATAAGTTTCATAATTTCGGCAAATAACCACATTCCCCGCATAAAATCGATTATCGAAAGGCTGTCGACGGCTCTCGGCGACAGGTGCGACGGTTTCAACGCGTTCCCTTCGGCAGAAGCGTTGTCCGGAAAAGACGCCGATTATTACTTCAAGGCAGGGCTCGGGTATCGCGCCCCTTATATCGTCGAAACGGCGCGCGCGGTGAAAGACGGTTTTGACCTTGACGGTCTTCAAACTCTTTCGACCGACAAAGCAAGGAAGGAACTTATGACGCTCAAAGGCGTCGGGCCGAAAGTTGCGGATTGCATACTGTTGTTCGGTTTCGGGCGAGAAGACGTTTTTCCCGTCGATACCTGGATAAAAAAGGTTTACAATTCCTACTTCGGGCACGAGGACAATCCCGCAAAAATCAGGAAGGCTCTGACGGATAAGTTCGGCGACCTGTCGGGATATGCACAGCAATATTTGTTCTTTTATAAAAGAGAACTTGAAAAATAATATACATTGTTAATAAATGGAGGGTTATTTATGAATACCAAGAAAATCGTTGTTTTAGCCGATATCGAAAGTGTCCGCGTACCGTTCACTTCCTTTGAAAAGGCATTGAAAGAAGTATCCAAGTACGGCGACGTCGCAGGTTGCAAATTCTACGGATACAGCGCAAAACGTACCAAAGACTACGCAGACTTCATCGCAGACAATAACTATGACGCGTTGTCCTCTCTTGCAGGAAAGAGAAAAGGTAAACTTGACCTTCGTCAGGTCATCGACGCCACCCGTCTTGCAGAAAACCGCAAAATCGACGGTATCTTCCTTCTGTACGGCAAAGGAAACATTAAACCTTTGATCAGTTATCTCCGCAACCTCGGCATCGAAGTTTATGCAGGCGTTATCACGCCCGACGACAACAGCGCGAAATGCAACCAGACCATTATTCTTGAAGAAGGTTTGCTCTATACGCAAGTATCGCACGCTGCTCCCAAGAAAGCGGCTCCCGCTCCCGCGCCCGCAGCACGTCCCGCGGCACGCCCCGCAGCAGCGAACGACGATGACGATATCATCGCAAAACTCGCAGCGCTTCTCGGTGACTGATAACTACATAAGGTAAGAGGGAGAATGCCTTATAAAAAGGCGGTTCCTTCACGAGCAAAAAAGAAAAACACCGCCGACGATTGTCGGCGGTTTGTATATTAAACAGAGGTTTATTATGGCAAAAATCATCATCAATACGGAGGCTTGCAAGGGTTGCGGATTGTGCACGCTTGCCTGCCCCAAAAAAATTCTTGCCATCTCGGCGCACAGCAATAACAAAGGTTATTATTACGTCGAAGTCACCGACAAGGAAAAATGCACGGGTTGTTCTTCGTGCGCGATCACTTGTCCCGACGTCGTTATAGAGGTGGAAAGATGAAAAAACTTATGAAAGGTAACGAAGCAATCGCGGAAGCCGCAGTACGCGGCGGCTGTCGATTCTTTGCGGGATATCCCATCACCCCGCAAAACGAAATTCCCGAATATCTGAGCTGGCGTCTTTTTGAGGTTGGCGGACAGTTCGTGCAGTCGGAAAGCGAAGTCGCGGCAATCAATATGGTTTACGGCGCGGCGGCAGCCGGTACTCGCGCAATGACAAGCTCGTCAAGCCCCGGAATCTCGTTGAAACAGGAAGGCATTTCGTATATCGCCGGCGCGGAACTTCCGTGCGTAATCATCAATATGGTCAGGGGCGGCCCCGGACTCGGCGGTATTCAGCCTGCACAAAGCGACTACTTCCAGGCGACGAAGGGCGGTGGACACGGCGATTATCATATGCTCGTTTACGGACCCAACAGCGTGCAGGAATGCGTCGATATTTTGTACAACGCTTTTGACAAAGCCGACGAATATCGTATTCCCGTCATGATTCTGGGCGACGGTATGCTTGGTCAGATTATGGAAGCGGTCGAACTGCCCGAAATGAAGGATATCGAAAAACTTCCGAAAAAAGACTGGGCGGCAACGGGAAGCGGCGTCGGTGAAAACCGTCGTATCGTCAACAGTTTGTATATCGAGCCCGACGCGCTGGAAGAACTTAACCACAGACAGTTTGAAAAGTACGACCTTATCGCAAGTCGCGAAACGAGATATGAAGAATACCTTTGCGACGACGCCGAAATCGTACTGACGGCATACGGCACTGTCGCGCGTATCGCGAAATCCGCCGTGAATATCTTGCGCGAACAGGGCATAAAGGCAGGACTTTTAAGACCTATCACGTTGTACCCGTTCCCGAACGAAGCGTTCCTGAAAGTTGCAAACAACCCGACTGTCCAAAGATTCGTATGTTCCGAACTTTCGATGGGACAAATGATCGAGGACGTGAAACTCGCAATCGAATGTAAGAAACCCGTCGACTTCTTCGGTCGCACCGGCGGCAACGTCATGACACCCGAAGACATTGTCGAATTCGTGAAAGGGGAGGTAAAAAAATAATGGCAAAAGTATTTGAAAAAACCAAAATGCTGACAGACGTGCCGTTCCATTACTGCCCCGGTTGCACGCACGGCATCGCGCACAGACTCGTTGCGGAAGTTCTGGAAGAACTCGGCGCGGAAGGACATTGCATAGGAATCGCTTCCGTCGGATGCAGCGTGTTCTCGTATAACTATTTCAACTGCGATATGATTCAGGCGTCGCACGGTCGCGCACCCGCAGTCGCAACGGGCGCAAAGCGCGCCAATCCGAACAACGTCGTGTTTGCTTATCAGGGCGACGGCGACCTTGCAAGTATCGGTATGGCGGAAATCGTGCACGCGGCGACGCGCGGCGAAAAAATCACCGTCATCTTCATCAATAACGCGATTTACGGCATGACCGGCGGACAAATGGCTCCGACCACCCTTGACGGGCAAAAATCGACGACTTGTATTTACGGCAGAAATCCCGAAATCAACGGCAACCCCGTGAAAATGTGCGAGCTGTTGTCCACGCTTACGGGCCCCGCTTATATCGCAAGACAAAGTTTGTGCGACGTAAAACACATCGTCCAGGCAAAGAAGGCAATCAAAAAAGCCTTTGAACATCAGATTAACGGCGACGGCTTTACAATGGTGGAACTTTTGTCAAGTTGCCCGACCAACTGGCACATGACGCCCGAACAAGCCCTTCAATACGTTGCGGGCGATATGGAAAAGTTGTACCCGCTTGGCGTTTTTAAGGAGGTATAAGTATGGAAAAGATAATCATCGCAGGTTTCGGCGGACAAGGCGTTTTGTCGCTCGGACAGTTTATCGCATACGCCGCCTTATACGAAAACAAAGCGGTAACCTGGCTTCCGTCGTACGGTCCCGAAATGCGCGGCGGTACGGCGAATTGCAGCGTTGTCGTTGACGATACGGAAGTCGCGTCGCCCATCATCGCGGTGCCCGACACGCTTATCGCAATGAACAAACCGAGCCTTGATAAATTCAAAAACAAGGTGCGTCCCGACGGACTTATCATTGTCAACAGCAGCCTTATTTCCGACAAGGTGGAGCGCACCGACGTTACCACGATTTACGTCCCCGCAAACGAGCTCGCGCACGAAGCGGGCAACGACAAGACGGCGAATATCGTGGTTCTGGGCGCATATATGAAGTACAGCAACCTCTTCCCGAGGGAAGTAATGCTGAGCACCATCGAAAAGGTTTTCCACGCAAAACCCAAGGTAATCCCCGTCAACCAGAAAGCGTTTGACATAGGTTACGGTTTATAAACATCACGCCCGGCTTCTGTCGGGCTTTTTCATTGCAAAAAAACGATATATTTGCAAAAGAGCAAGTTTATCATACAAAATAAAGGGGTAAAATATGAAAAACAGAGTAATGCGTACCGATTATCCGATAAGGAAAATTGCCGACGACACTTATATGATAAGCGACTTCGGCATCGCGAACTGTTATCTTTTAATAGGTGAAGAACGCGCGCTCTTGATCGATTGCGGGCTGGGCATAGGCGACATAAAAGGCGCGGTTGAAAAAATCACCGACAAGCCAATTACCGTTGTCGCGACGCACGGACACGTCGACCACGCGGGCGGCGACGGGCAGTTTGAAAAAATTTACGTCCACACCCTCGACACGGGAAAGACGTATAAATTTATGACAAGTTACATCGTCAGGAAACTGTTCCTTATCGGCTCAAAGGGGGTTGTCGATAAAAGCATAAAAGTCAAAGATCTGGTAAAGTACGATAAGCGTCCCGAAGTCGTCGGCATAGACGACGGTTACGTTTTCGACCTTGGCGGACGACAAGTGAAAGTCGTTCATTCCGTCGGGCATACGTACGGCAGTATTTTGCTTCTGGACGATAAAACGAAAATTGCTTTCGTCGGCGACAATATGTGTCCGTCGCCGTGGCTGTTTCTGCCGAACGCGTCGTACGTCGACGAATGGCTGGAAAGCGCAAGGGAAATTTTGAAAATTTCAGACGAATACGCGATATGGTGGGGACACGAAGGCGGCTTTCTTTCGCAGGGACTTATCGAAAACGTGATTAAAATCGGCGAAGAAGCAATCAAAAAGTACAAGAAAAACCGCATTTTGTTCCGTGTGATTTTTTATCCCTGCAACGACAGGGTGAACGGCAGCGTGGTATTCAGAAGCACCCGCCTTATCAAAAAATCAAAATAGCGGGGCAAAACTTTTTGAGGACTCGCGAAGAAAGAACACATAATATAAATATATTATTGTGTTTTTTCTTTTTTTATGGTATCATTTTCATAGGAGAATTCCGAGAAATTAAAAAAGGAGCCGGGCTTATGACTTTTGATATTGCGCTTTTGAGCACGTTTTCGGAAGAAATAGTTTTTCTTTTTCAGGAGATGAACGTTGCTTCGGCGATTTGTTTTTTCGTCGGACTTATATTCATTATTGTGGAAGTATTCACGCCGGGTTTCGGCTTTTTCGGGATTTCGGGCATAATACTTTCGATAATCGGCATTGTTCTTCGCGCGACGCAGGGCGGCAACGGCAATCCCGTCATACAGGCGCTTTTATTGCTGCTGATATTGCTTATCGCGTGCGTGATAGCGTTCGTATTTATGGCGGTGTCGTCCAAAAAAGGCTGGTTGTCAAGGACGCCTTTCGTCATGAAAGAGAGCGCGGTTTCAACGGGCGTGTCGGAAGGGACGGCGGATTACAGCGGACTTCTTGATAAAACGGGGAAGACGCTTTGCGCGCTTCGTCCGTCGGGCATTGTCGAAATCGACGGTAAAAAATACGACGTCGTTGCCGAAAACGAATTTATCGACGCGGATACGGAAGTAAAAGTAATAAAGGTCGAGGGCGTGCGCGTCGTCGTCACGAAAAAATAATTTCTAATTTGTAGATTTTTGGAGGTATAAATTATGTTGTTTACCGCACTTTGTCTTACAAGTGCCGTTACCACGCTTATCGTGGTGCTGGCGGTTCTTGTCGTGTTGCTGGCAGTGTTTTTCGCGCTCGTTCCCGTGGGAACGTGGTTTCGCGCGTTGGTTTCCGGCGCAAGAATTTCAATGGGACGTCTTATCGGTATGCGCCTTCGCCGCATCAACATCAGAATGATTGTCGAAGCGTATATCAACGCCGTGAAAGCCGGGCTTGAAATCGACGTCGTGGAACTTGAAACGCATTATATGGCGGGCGGCGACGTTCTGAAAGTCGTCAACGCATTGATATCGGCGCACAGCGCAAACATCGACTTGTCCCTGCGTACCGCAAAAGCCATCGACCTTGCGGGACGCGACGTCCTGAACGCGGTGAAAGTTAGCGTCAACCCCAAAGTCATCGAAACCCCCGCGATTTCCGCAATCGCCAAAAACGGTATCGAACTTCGCGTAAAGGCGCGTGTTACCGTCCGCGCAAACATCGCGCGTCTTGTCGGCGGCGCAGGCGAAGAAACCATAATCGCCCGTGTCGGCGAAGGTATCGTCACGACAATCGGCAGCTCCAACACTCACGAAGAAGTTCTTGAAAACCCCGACCGTATCAGTAAGACGGTTTTGCAAAAAGGTCTTGACGCGGGCACGGCTTTTGAAATTCTGTCAATCGACATAGCGGATATCGACGTCGGTAGAAACATCGGCGCGCAACTCCAAATGGATCAGGCGGAAGCGGATAAGCGTATCGCCCAGGCAAAGGCGGAAGAACGCCGCGCAATGGCTGTCGCTCAGGAACAGGAAATGAAAGCCCGTACGCAGGAAATGCGCGCGGAAGTCGTCAAAGCGGAAGCGGAAGTCCCCGAAGCAATGGCGGACGCGTTCAGAAACGGCAGACTCGGCGTTATGGATTACTATAACATGCAAAACGTCATCGCCGACACCGCAATGAGAAACGCGATAAGCGGCAAAAAACCCGACGAAGATAAAAAATAATGATTAACGCACCTTCGATGGACGGAATGTTCGTTTTCGTCATCGCCTTTTTCGTAATGGTGTTTTTGGTTATCACGTCGATGACAATCAAAATGCTGAAAGGCGCAAACGGAAAAAAGAAATCCGGAAACGATAACACGCAGAATAATCGAGGTCGGACGACGAACCCCGACGAAGGGCAGAAGAAAGATTCTGCCGAGTCCGAGCACGACGAAATTATGAAACGTCGCATGGAAAACATGCAAAAAGCGTCGGGCAGTCGTCAGAACGCGTTCAATGCGAGAAAGGAAGTGAAAACCGTCGACGACACGTCGGGCAACGTCGTAAGGTCAAAGGATATTTGCGACGCCGCAAAAGCCCCCGTGCCGCACAAGCACCCGTCCGCAACCCCGACAAAAGGCAAAGTCAGGGTTGAAAAGAAACCGCATATCGCAGGCGAAGGCGACGAAGGTTGCGCGCATAACGACGTGCGGTTCGTGCTGGACGACGTGATGCCGAAAGATAATTCCGACGAAAACGTGAAAGAACTTCAACGTATCGTCGTGTGGAACGAAATTCTCTCGCACCCCAAATTCAAAAAATAATTCAGATAAAGGAAAGCGGCAATTATTTTGCCGCGCGCATTTTTATGAGCAAAGTTAAACTTGACGAAAGACTTATTGCATTTACGCACCCCGAGGCGTTGAAAAGCAGCGTAGTTTCGGGCAAAAATTTCCGCATAACCGTGCTTACCGACAGGCTTTTCCGCGTGGAAACGTCCGTCACGGGGAAATTCATCGACGACGCAACGCAATCGGTATGGTTTCGCAACCTCGAAACGCCGAAATATAAGGCGGAAAACACCGAAAACACGGTGAAAATCACAACCGACGCGGTTACTCTCGTTTTCGACAAAAAAAGCGAAAAATCGAAAATCGTAACGAAGTCGGGCGCGGTCATTCCCGCAACGAACAAGGGCAACCTGAAAGGCACGATGCGAACGCTTGACGGCAACTTCGGAATTTACTTCTTTAAGCTTGGCATAATGAGTAAGACGGGCGTTGCGGTATTTCAGGACAAAGGTCTTATCCTGAATAAGGACGGCGAGGTCGAGGCGCGAAAAACCGACACAATCGATAAATATATTTTCGCATACGGCACCGACTACCGCACCGCGCTCAAAGACTTTTTCAGGATTACGGGCGGCGTGCCCCTTGTCCCGAGATATGCTTTCGGTAACTGGTGGAGCAGATATCGCGCGTATACGCAACAGGAATACGTCGACCTTATGCAAAGGTTCATTGACAAAGATATCCCCATCACGGTCGCGACGATCGATATGGACTGGCACTGGGTGAACGTGGACGAAAGGTTCGGCACCGACTACAAACATTCCGCGGCAAACAGATTCCAGGGTCCCGGCTGGACGGGATACAGTTGGAATACGGATTTATTCCCCGACTACAAAGGCTTTCTGAAATGGCTCAACGAAAAGGGATTTAAGGTGACGATGAACCTGCATCCCGCCGACGGCGTGCGGCATTTTGAAGATATGTACGAAGATATGGCGCGTGAAATGGGCATCGATCCCGACACGAAAACCGACATACCTTTCGACATGACCGACAACCGCTATATCAACGCGTATTTCAAAACCGTGAATCACCCGTACGAAGACGACGGCGTGGAATTCTGGTGGATTGACTGGCAACAGGGCAAAAAGACCGCATTGTCGGGGCTCGATCCCTTGTGGGCGCTCAATCATTACTTCACGCTTGACAACGCGCGCAAGCATCGTCCGCTCATTTTGTCAAGATACGCGGGCGTGGGCAGCCATCGTTATCCGCTCGGTTTTTCGGGCGACTGCATCGTATTCTGGTCGGCACTCAGGAAGCAGCCGTATTTCACGAATAACGCCGCAAACGTCGGCTATACCTGGTGGAGCCACGACATCGGCGGACATATGTTCGGCATACGCGACGACGAACTTTATTTAAGGTGGGTGCAATACGGCGTATTCAGCCCGATAAACAGATTGCATTCGTCAAACAGCGACCTTTCCGGCAAAGAGCCGTGGTCGTATCGCGCGGACGTCGATCACTTCGCGACGGAAGCGTTGAAATTCAGACACAAACTCATCCCGTATATTTATACGATGAACTATAAAACGCATACGGAAGGGCGCGCTATCTGCGAGCCTATGTATTACGCCTATCCCGACGAAAAGGACGCCTTTAAGGTGAAAAATCAATATATGTTTGGAAGCGACCTTATGGTGTGTCCGATTGTCAGCCGTATCAACAAAAACACGGGTACGGCGGCGGTCAAAGCGTGGCTTCCGCACGGCAGATGGACGGATATTTTCACGGGACAGGTTTATCACGGCGAAAAATTCCTGAAACTTTTCCGCGGCGAATCGTCAATCCCCGTGCTTGCAAAAGAAGGCGCGATTATCCCGCTTTCGAGCGACGGCGGAAACTCCGTTAAAAACCCCGAAAATCTGGAATTTTTGATTTATCGCGGAAACAACGAATTCACGCTTTACGAAGACCAGGGCGAGGATTTGTCGTATGACGTATCGTTTGTCAAAACGAAAGCGGAAGTGTCCGAAAACGACGGCAAAGACGTTACGTTCACGCTGTATCCGTCGGAAGGCGATTTGTCGCTTATCCCCGAAAAACGCAATCTGAGTTTCTCGTTCGCGGACGTGTCGAAAGCACAGGTCAAAGTGTACTTAAACGAGGTTCTTCAAAGCGACGAAACGTGCAATACGCAACCGATTGTGTGCTTAAACGGCGTGAAACCCACGGATAAAGTTACGATTGTGCTGACTGACTACAAAATCCGCGTCAATCCCGCAGGCAGCGATACTATTGCAAAAGTCATGGCGCGCTGGCAAAAAGGCTACTTCAAAAAGAACATACTGTATTCGGCGGTCAAAAAGAAAGTGAAGTCGCGCGATTATAAATCGGCGGTGAAACGCAGTCTTCTCCCGAAACGGTTGAAAGAAGAAATTTACGAAAATCTCGATTAACGGACAAAGGGGGAAATCATGGCGTATATTTACGTTCTGGCGGCGATAACCGCCGTTCTCAGCGTGGTCGTCGTCGCGCTTGAAAACAAGGGAATCCTTGCGCTCAAATACGTTCTGAAAACCGTCGCGAGTTTGTGCTTTGTGATGATTGCGCTGCTTGCGATGGCAAAGGGCGGATACGACAACTGGAAAATTCTTGTTATCGCCGGGCTTGTTTTCGGTATGCTCGGCGACATATTCCTGTCAAGCAACAACGTGGTTGCCGACAAAAAAACGCTTGGCGTACTCACGATTGCGGGCGGACTGTTTTTTGCGGTCGGCCACGTCATATACGTCGTGTGGCTTCTGCGCTTTGTGGAAGGGTTCAACTGTTACACGCTTTTCGCGGTGTTCGGAATGCCGGCGTTGTTCGTGGTGCTGAGTCTTCTGAAAGTTATGAAAGCGGGGAAGATAACTCCGCTTGTTACGCTGTACGCGGCGTTTCTCGGCACGATGCTTATGGGCGCGATTAACGTGTACGTTTTTCTTTCGCCCGAAAAAATCGCGTCTTTGATACTTGCGGGCGGCATACTGTTCACGACGTCCGACCTTGTGCTTGCATACTATAACTTCGGGCATACCGAACAAACGAAAGTAAAATATATTTATATGACGACATATTACGCGGCGCAGATATTGTTTGCGCTTACATTATTATACTAAGGAGAAAATTCAACATCATGTACGACTTTAACAAAATCATCGACCGAAAAGGAACAAGCAGCTGGAAATACGATTTTTACGAAGAATACAACAAGCCCTCGGACACTCTTTCGATGTGGATTGCGGATATGGATTTTCCGACCGTTCCCGAGGTCGTAAAAAAGATGGAAGACGTCGCGACCTTCGGCATTTACGGATATGCCCGCCCGATGTCGGGCTATTACGAAGCCCTTAAAAATTGGTACAAAACGCACTTTGACGCCGACTTTGAAAACGAACAGGTAGTGTTCACGCCCGGCATAGTTTTCGCGCTTAATATGGCGGTCAAAACTTATACGAACGAGGGCGACGGCGTGCTTGTTATGCGCCCCGTGTATTACCCGTTTCTGAATGCGATCAAAAACAACAAAAGGAAACTTATCAACAGTCCGCTTGTGTATTCGGACGGCAAATATTCGATAAACTTTGCTGACCTTGAAAAGAAAATCGTCGACGAAAAAGTGAAACTTATGCTGTTTTGCAATCCGCACAACCCGGTGGGACGCGTTTATACGAAAGACGAACTCGACCAAGTGGCAGAGGTTGCAAGAAAACACGGCGTATTCGTGTGCGCGGACGAAATCCACAGCGACTTCGTTTACGGCGACAACAAACATATTTCGTTTTTGAATATCGACAGGGAAAACTGTATGGTCTGCACCGCGCCCAGCAAAACTTTCAACCTTGCGGGATTGCAGACTTCCAACATAATCATTCCGTCAGACTCGCGCCGCGCGGCATATCGCGAAACGGTAACTTCCACGGGCTACGAATACCCGAATATTTTCGGGCTTAACGCTTGCGAGGCGGCTTATCGTCACGGCGAACAATGGCTGAAAGAACTGCTTTCTCATATTTACGGCAACTACGAATATATGGTCGATTTCTGCAAAAAGAAAATGCCCCGCGTGAAGATTGCCGACCTTCAAGGCACGTATCTTCCCTGGTTCGATATGAGCGCATACGGGCTTTCCGACGAAGAAATATTGACAAAACTTGAAAAAGACGCAAGAATCTGGCTGGACGAAGGCACTTTGTTCGGGACGGAAGGCAGCGGCTTTATCCGTTTTAATATCGCTTGTCCGCGAGATACCGTGGTTCAGGCAATGGACAGACTTTACGAGGCTTTTGAAAAATAATGGCTAAAAAAGAAAACCGCAGGAAAAGCGGTGACAAAACCAAAATCGAAAAGGGAACGCTCAGGCGCATTTTCCCTTTTTATAAACCTTACAAAGGCTTATTCGCGCTCGATTTGTTGTCGGCGTTTATAATGTCGATTGCGGGGCTTGTGTTTCCCGTGCTTGTAAGGGTTCTTATGTATGACGTTCTGGGCGACGACTTCAAATGGGCGTTTTTGTTCCAGATCGCGGGGATAATGATTGCCGTGAAAATTGTCGAAGTCGCGTGCAGATACTACATGACGACCGTCGGACACATTATGGGCGCGCGCATCGAAAAGGATATCAGAATGAGCCTTTTTGACAAGTTCATGCGCCTTCCCACAAGTTTTTACGACGACAACAAAGTCGGCGAACTTATGAGTCGCAGCACGACCGACCTTTTCGACATCACGGAATGTACGCACCATTGTCCCGAAGAAATTTTCATCGTCATCGTGAAATTCGTCGGAACGTTCGCGTACCTTATGACGATTAACGTCGAACTCACGCTCATAGTTTTCGCGACCATTCCCGTTTTTGCGGTGGTAACTTATTTTTACAACAACCGCCTTAACAGAATTTTCAGGCAGAACAGAAAAAAGATTGCGGAACTTAACACGCATCTTGAAGACACTTTGTCGGGAATCCGCGTCGTCAAATCGTTCGCAACCGAGGATCTGGAAACGAAACGCTTTGAAAAGGACAACGAAGACTTTGTGAAAATCAAACGCCAAAGTTATATGAATATGGGCGGATTTTTCTCGTCCATTACGCTGTTTTCAAGCATCGTGTACATTTTGACTGCGGTTACGGGCGCGGCGTTCATTCAGAAAGGGCATATCAACACGGCGGATCTTATCACGTACTTGTTGTTCGTAAACACGCTGCTTGGTACGGTCGATATCCTCGTACAGTTTACCGAGCAGTATCAGCAGGGTATCGCGGGCTTCCAGAGATATTGCAACCTTATGGACACGCCCGAGGATATTTCCGACAAACCCGACGCAATAGATATCGAAAGTTTCGACGGCGAAATCGAGTTTTCGGACGTGTCGTTCAGATATAACGACGGCGCGGACGTTCTTAACCATTTGTCCGTCACCGTCGAAAAGGGTGAAAGCGTTGCAATCGTCGGGCCGTCCGGCGGCGGCAAAACCACGATGGTAAGCCTTATTCCGCGTTTTTACGACGTGAATTCCGGCGCGGTCAGAATCGACGGGAAAGACGTAAGGGACGTAACGCTCAGATCCCTTCGGAAATGTATCGGCATCGTGCAGCAGGACGTTTATCTGTTCAACGGCACCGTCGCGGAAAACATTGCCTACGGCAATCCGTCGGCAACCCGCGAAGACGTCGTGAAAGCGGCAACCGCCGCAGGCGTCAACGAATTTGTCGATAAAATGTCGGACGGATACGACACTGTCGTCGGCGAACGCGGCGTAAAACTGTCGGGCGGACAAAAACAACGCATAAGCATCGCAAGGCTGTTTTTGAAAAACCCGCCCATTTTAATTCTGGACGAAGCCACGAGCGCGCTTGACAACGAGTCCGAAAGAATGGTGCAAAAATCCCTTGACAGACTTGCCGAAGGGCGCACGACTCTGACAATCGCGCACAGGCTCACGACAATCAAAAACGCCGAAAGAATCCTTGTGCTTACCGAAAACGGTATCGCCGAAGACGGCAACCATAAAGAGCTGATGGAACGGGGTGGAATATACGCAAATCTTTACCGCACGTATGAAAATTGAAAATTGCGGAAAAAACTGTTGCAATTTAGTGTAAGAAAGCGTATAATTTCATACATTAAATATTTCACCGGAGGTAGTTTTATGGTAAACAAAGGTCCATCACTTCAACTCAGAACAACAGAAACGGCAATAAAGCTTATCAAAGACAACTTTGAAAGACTACTTGCCGGCGCACTCAATTTACAGCGTGTTTCCGCACCCCTTATTGTTACGTCGGCATCGGGGCTTAACGATAATCTGAACGGCGTGGAACGCATCGTGTCTTTTGACGTTCTGAACAACCCGGGCGTCGAATGCGAGGTCGTGCAATCGCTCGCAAAATGGAAAAGATACGCTTTGAGTTATTACGGATTCAAGGTCGACGAAGGTTTGTACACCGATATGAACGCAATTCGTCGCGATGATAAACTCGACAGGCTTCACAGCATTTACGTCGATCAGTGGGACTGGGAAAGGGTGATTTCCAAGGAAGAAAGGAATATCGACTTTCTGAAAGGCATCGTTACGAAAATCGTCGGCGCGGTTGCCGACACGGCAAACATCGTCAATATGCATTTCCCGCTCAACATGACGAAAATCAACCGCGAGGTTAAATTCGTCACCACGCAGGAACTTGAAGATTTATATCCCGATAAGACTCCGTCCGAAAGGGAACAAATCGTCACTCGCGAGTACCGCACCGTCTGCATTATGCAAATCGGCGGGAAACTGAAAAGCGGCGTTAAACACGACGGACGCGCGCCCGACTACGACGACTGGTCGTTGAACGGCGACATATTCTTCTGGCTGGACAGCATCGATTCCGCAATCGAAATTTCCAGCATGGGCATAAGAGTCACGCCCGAAGTTATGAAAAAACAGCTCGAAGAAGACGGCTCCACCGACAGGCTTGAACTGCCTTTCCACAAAGCCCTTATGAACAACGAACTTCCGCTGACCATCGGCGGCGGTATCGGTCAGTCAAGGCTTTGCATGCTGCTTCTCGGGAAACGTCACATCGGCGAGGTGCAGGCGTCTGTCTGGCCCGACGATATGATTGAAGATTGTGCAAAACAAGGCATTTATCTGCTGTAACAGGCGGATAAACTCCTGAATACAACAAGGAAATTTTTATGAACACAACACAAATCAAAAGCCTTTATGCCGATTTTTCGTCCTTTGACGGAAAGACGGTGGCAATCTGCGGCTGGGCGCGTACCATCCGCGACAGTAAAAACTTTGGATTTATCGAACTGAACGACGGCAGCTTTTTCAAGAACGTTCAGGTTGTTTTCGAGCGTGAAAAACTTGGAAACTACGACGAAATCGCACGTCAGAACGTCGGTGCGTCGTTGCGCGTCGAAGGCGTTCTCGTCGTGACGGAAGGCGCAAAGCAACCGTTTGAAATCAAGGCGACGAATATCGTCGTCGAAGGAACGTCCACGCCCGACTATCCCCTGCAAAAGAAACGCCACAGTTTTGAGTTTTTAAGGGAAAAGGCATATCTTCGTCCCCGTACGAACACCTTTAACGCCGTCTTCCGCATCCGCAGCGAAATCGCGTTTGCGATCCATAAATTTTTCAACGAACAGAATTTCGTTTACGTTCACACGCCGCTTATCACGGGCAGCGACTGCGAAGGCGCGGGCGCAATGTTCCAGGTGACCACGCTGGATCTTGACAACGTCAAAAAGGACGAACAGGGCAAGGTCGATTATTCCGAGGACTTCTTCGGCAAGAAAACCAGCCTTACGGTTTCGGGACAACTCAACGTCGAAACTTTCGCAATGGCATACAGCCGCGTTTATACTTTCGGGCCCACTTTCCGCGCCGAAAAGTCCAACACGACTCGTCACGCGGCGGAGTTCTGGATGATCGAGCCCGAAATGGCTTTTGCCGACCTGAACGACAATATGGATATGGCGGAAGCAATGGTCAAATACGTCATCAGGTACGTTATGAACAGTTGCAAAGAAGAAATCGCATTCCTTAATCAGTTTGTCGATACGGGGCTTATCGCCCGCCTTGAAAACGTTGTGGGCAGCGATTTTGAACGCCTGACCTATACGAAAGCCATCGAACTTTTGCTCCCCCATAAGGACGAGTTTGAATTCCCCGTATATTGGGGCTGCGATTTGCAGTCGGAACACGAAAGATACCTTACCGAACATATCTTCAAAAAACCCGTGTTCCTCACCGGTTATCCGAAAGAAATCAAGGCGTTTTATATGCGCCTGAACGACGACGGCAAAACCGTTGCCGCAATGGACCTTCTCGTCCCCGGCATCGGAGAACTTATCGGCGGCAGTCAGCGCGAAGAACGTCTGGACGTTTTGTATCAGCGCATCGACGAAATGGGGCTTAAACGCGAAGACTACTGGTGGTACACCGACCTTCGTCGTTTCGGCGGCACCGTTCACTCGGGCTACGGTCTGGGTTTTGAACGTATGGTAATGTATCTTACGGGCATAACGAACATACGAGATGTGATACCGTTCCCGCGGACTGTGGGCAACTGCGAATACTAAAACGGCGACAATTCGCGCCTTTTTGAGTTTTTGGCAGAACCTGAAAAATCGTGTACGCCAAAGTACACTGGATTTTTCAGAACCTGCCAAGAAACGTCACGGGGTCCCCACAAGATACTTTTGTACTTGTGGGGCATAGAGACATCAAATTCTCGCCGTTTTAAGGGATTTTATTAACCCTTTTACCCCCCCTTTCACTTTTTTTGAAAAACGCGGTTTCCAAAAAAAAAGAACAGCGGTTGGAATTTTCAAAACCCGCCGAGAAAAGTCACGGGGTCCCCACAAGATACTTTTGTACTTGTGGGGCATAAAGACATCAAATTCTCGCCGTTTTAAGGGTTTCCAAAAAAAGAACGGCGGAAAACCTTATAAATCGTAAAGTACTATGACCGAACAGGAAAAAGAACAAATTTTAAGGAAAATGAAAAATCGTGAGCAGGGCGACGTCGCGTCAAACGACGACGACCTTGTCCGTAGCGAAAAATTTATGAAAAAAGGTCAGTACGCCCGTTCAAAGTATAAGGAGTTTTACGACGACGTGAAACTTTCCATAAAAGAAGACTGGTAAAACCAAAACGAATTTAATAAAAAAAAGCACCGAAAATCGGTGCTTTTTTTATTCCGTCAATCCCAAAAGATAATCGGTCGTCACGTTAAAAAACTCGGCAAGTTTTTTGAGATTTTCGCCCGTAATATCGGACTTGCCGTTTTCCCATCTCAAAATCGCCATATCGCTGACGCCGATGCTTTTGCCAAGTGCCATTGCGGACAATCCGCTTTCTGCACGAAGTTCTTTAAGTCTTTCCGAAAATTCACTCATAAGTTTATTTTACAACATATTGTTTGTAAATGTATTGACACAAACTTTATGTTGTGATATATTTTTCACAACAAATAAGTTGTGAGGTTGTTGTTAAATGGAAGAAAATCAAGACAATGTATGCAAAAATTGTAAGTTTTTTGTCGGATACTACATTAAATGCAGAAGCAGATTTAAGCCAATAAGTTTTGGTCATTGTATAAACAAAAATAGCCGCAAAATAATATACGATAGCGATACGTGTGAGAAATTTCAAAAGTGTGATTACGAAAGTGATAAAAAATTGATAGAAAAAAAGATTGAAGAGATTGCACAAGATATTTTTGATTTAATTCAGATAAAAAGCGTCGAGTAAAAAATTCAAATTCAAAATTAGTATAACATAAGTAAAATTGACAAAATGGAAGAAAATTTATATAATTTTCTTATGAGTATTTTTGACGGAAAAATGAATTTGTCGGTTACGTCCGCAAGCGGTATCGAGGCGGTCACGAAAAGGGAACTCGAAACACTCGGTTACGAGGCGGGACCTGCGGTTTTCGGACGTATCGGATTCAACGGCGATATGACCGCGCTTGCCCGCGCGAATATGTTTTTAAGGACGGCAAATCACGTTTACGTCAATCTTTTTTCGTTCAAGGCGACGACTTTTGACGAGCTTTTCGACGGGCTTACATCATATCCTTTTGAGGACGTTTTTGAAAAGGACGCGCGCATTACCGTCGACGCAAAAAGCAATAAATCGGCGTTGTACGCGCTGTCGGCAATCCAGAAAGTCGCAAAAAAGGCGATTGTCGAAAGGTTGAAAAGGAAATATAAAATCGAAACGCTGAGTGAAAGCGGCGCGGCGTATCACGTCGAAGTAAACGTCGCGTACGACGAAGTTACGATATGTCTGGATACGTCCGGCGAAGGGCTGCACAAAAGGGGATACCGCCCGATAATGGGGCTTGCGCCGATGAAAGAAACGCTTGCCGCGGCAATAATAATGCTGTCGGTATGGAACAAGGATCGTCCGCTTATCGACTGTTTTGCAGGCAGCGGAACGATACCCATCGAAGCCGCGCTTATCGCGCAAAACACCGCGCCGGGGATAAAACGGCATTTCGCTTTCGAACAGTTCAAAGGTGCGCCGCAAGTCATCGACAAAGTGCGCGACGAGGCGTTAAGCGTGCAAAATCTTGACGTTAAAACCCGTATTTCGGGATTTGACATTGACGGCGACAGTATAAAAATGGCAATGATACACGCCGAAAACGCAGGCGTCAAAAACCTTATCCACTTCCAGCAAATGGACATGCGCGACGTGTCCACAAAACAAAAATACGGCGTGCTTATCAGCAATCTGCCGTTTGGCGAAAGGCTGTTGACCGAAAAGGAATTGAAGCCGCTGTATCGGGATTTCGGAAAACTTTTCAAGTCTTTGGACACGTGGAGTTTATACGCTTTCACAAGTTATCCCGACTTTGAAAGGAACTTCGGCCGCCGCGCCGACAAAACAAGGAAACTTTACAGCTCGCAACTTGAATGCGTGCTTTATCAATATCTTGGACCTCGTCCGCCCAAAAAATCACAGGACGAAAAGGAGCAGTTATGAAACGCAACGGAATGTGCCCGATTTGCTTTGTCAAAAGATTTTTCAACGTGCCGTCAAAGGTGAGCGAAGTTTATCCCGCCGACTTTTACGGCAACGGCGCCGCGCTCACGCCCCCGATGGGCTGGTCAAGCTGGAACACTTTCAGAAATCGCATTGACGAAAACCTTATTTACGACACCGCCGTCGCGATGAAAGAAAAAGGGCTTGTCGACGCAGGATATCACTTTGTCAATATTGACGACAACTGGGTTGACAACGCGCGCGACGACGAAGGAAGAATTCAGGCGGACAAACTGACTTTCCCGAATGGCATTCCCGCGCTTGTCGAAAAGGTGAACGCGATGGGAATAAGCCTTGGCGTGTACAGCAGCAACGGCACGGCAACGTGCGAAGACCTTACGGCAAGTTTATATCACGAATGGACGGACGCATACACCTTTGCAAAGTGGGGCGTGGAGTATTTCAAATACGACTTCTGCCACAATATTCCGCTGTCGGAATACGCGCCGCTCGTTTACGCCGTGACGATAAGCAAAAACGGAATCGGCCGCACTTACGACTGCAAGGAAGCGGAACTTTCCGGGCTTGCCCGCTATATGAAAAAGAAAGGCTTTGACGGGAAATACGTGTCGGGGCTCGATCGCCGCGAGGGCGCGATGACTTTTGACAATATCGAAGTGGAAGAAGACGGCGTTTACAACGTAACCGTCCATATCGTGAAGCACGGACAATACGAAAAATGCCTGATGCTGGAAGCAAACGGCATTGAGCGGGAAGTTCTGATTTTCCCGTCGCAAAAACGCTTTAATATGACGGCGAAGTTCACGGTGTCGATGCATCTTAAAAAGGGCAAAAACACCCTTAAACTTTTCAATCCCATCGGTACGCGCGCCGACAGCGCAATGCTGCAATACGTCAACATGGGACGACAACTCAAAAAAGCCACCGAAAAAGTCGCGCGGGACGCCGGCAAACCCGAAAAACCAATCACGTTTTCAATCTGCGAATGGGGCTTCAATCAGCCGTATAAGTGGGGAAGATACGCTGGCAATTTGTGGCGCACAACCCCCGATATCCGCCCGATATGGCCGTGGATCAAAATCCTTTACAACCACACCGTCAAACTTTATAAGTACGCGGGCGTTGGCGGCTGGAACGATCCCGACATGCTGGAAGTCGGCAACGGAAAACTCACGTTCGAGCAAAACCGCTCGCACTTTGCGCTGTGGTGCATGATGTGCGCGCCGCTGATTCTCGGCAACGACCTGAGAAATATTTCGGACGACGTTTTGAAAATCGTCAAAAACCCCGATCTTATCGCAATAAATCAGGACGCGCTCGGCGTACCGGCAAAAAGAGTTGTGAAAGGCACTGTCGACGTGCTTGTTAAGCCGCTTGCGGACGGTAGTGTCGCGGTGTGCGCGTTTAACAAGGGCGGAAAGAAGAAGTATAACCTGAACCTGAAAAAGGTTTTGTCCGACGAATACGCAAGGTGCAAAAAAACCGAAAACTTTGTCGCGACGAACTTATGGGACAAGTCGGAAACGACGACGAACGGAGTGATTTCGGTTTCCGTCAACAAGCACGACAGCGCAGTATTTATCGTAAGGTAAAATAGAAAGCAAAAAAAAGGGCGGCAGAGAGTGCCGTCCTTTTTGTTTTGTGAAAAATCAGTTGCAGTATTCGCGGGTGTTTTCGCCGGTCAGCCAATTTATCGTCCATACGCCGGACTTGCCGTTTTCGGTGAAGTACACTTTTGCGGTGTTGTTGCCGCGATAATCGACGTGGGTGACGACCGCCTCGGACTTTGTATAAATCTCGTTCAAAAAGTCAAGTTGCTTTTGAGAAAACTCGCCGACATTGTCGGAGATGAACAAAAGTCTGCCGAAAGTTTTGTTGACCTCGGCGACAAGTCGTTTTTCGGAATCGGTGTATTTCAGGTTGACCTCGCGCATGAAGAAGACGTCGGGATCGTTGCCGAACGCGCGCCCGTCAAGGCCGCGACGGAAAATCGTATTCTGAATCGACGTCTGGGTGGACACGATTTCGTTGTTTGTGAGCGAGAAAATGAAACGCGGCTTGAACTGAATATCGACGTCCGAGCCGATGCGGCAGTAATCGAACCTGCCGAACGCCGGGAACAGCGGCACGCCGCAACCCAGAATGTATTTGTCGCCGCAGCAGTCGCGAAGGAAGGCGCAGGCGTCGTCCATAATCTCGCCGCGGGTTTTGTTGCCGAAGGGGACAAGGCACGCCGTGTACAAGAAGTCGAGCTTGACCATATCGTAGCCCCATTCGTTCAAAATCACGTCAAAGAAGTGGCGGATATAGTCGGCGCACTCTTTGATGTAAAAGTTGAGCGTGAAGCACGGACGAGTGCCAAGCATGCCCTTTGTAGGTTTGCCGTTTGCGTCTTTCAGAATCCAGTCGGGGTGAGTTTTTGCCACGACGCTGTCCTTTTCGATATAGAAGGGCGCAAGCCAAAGCCCCGCCTTGTAGCCGCTTTTGTGGATTTCGTCGGCAATAAATTTCATACCGTGCGGGAATTTCTTTTTATCGGTGGACAGCCAGTCGCCGACTTTCGTCTGATGGCCGTCGTCAATCTGGAAAATGTCGATTTTGTCCGAGCGGGCAAGACCTTCAAGGTCGCGCAGAATAATCTTTTCGTCGATTTTCGTGAAGTAGTTGTACCAGCTCGTGTAGCCCGTGGTGTGGTTTACGCGGCATTTTGAAACGTTCAGAGTTTTGAAATAAGCGTCGAAAATCTCGTCGTAACTTCCATTGAAAAACGCGACGTCAAAAAGGGTGAAGTCGCTTTTTATCGTTTTTCCTTCAACGTCCTTTTCAAGCGTGATAAGGTTTTTGTTGAAGTCGAAATTGAGAATCGTCCAGCCGGAGCGTTCGTTTAACGAGCCGATAAACTCGTGCGTGAAGCCGTTTCGGACATAGCCGAACGAATATCCGTGGAAAAACCCCGCGGTTTTCGGATAAGTTTTGAAGTTGTAGTCGCCGTTGATTGCGGCGATTTCCCTGCCAAACTTAATTTTGTTCAGGGGGAAGCGGATACCTTTTTGCAGTTCGTCCCTTTTCCATTCTTTCGTGAGCGACCAGCTTTGATAGCCGTTTGCAAGGACGGACGTTTCTTTCTGGAAAGAATAATCCGTTGCGATTTCGGCGTGGACAAGTTCCATCTCGCGCTTGGGGCAGATCTTTACGAAAAGACGGTTGCCTTCGCGCGTGATTTTCAGGTCAAAGTCGTCGTTTGCGCCGTTTGCAACCCGTCCGCTGCCGCCGACGTTGTAATATAAGGTAAGTTTTGACGTTTCAAACATAATCGGTATCCCCCCGCATTGTTTAATACATTACGATATAGTCTTCGCGTTCCGCGCCGACCGACACGTATTTGATTTTGCATTCGGTCGCTTTTTCGATAAAGCGGATATAATCGACGGCTTCTTTGGGCAGATCTTCGGGCTTTCTGCATTTCGAGATGTCGCACTTCCAACCTTTAAGGACGGTGAATTCGGGCTTTGCGATATTAAGGTCTTCGCCAAAGGGGAACTCCGTCGTGATTTTGTCGCCGACTTCGTACGCGGTGCATACGGGAATCGCGTCAAGGTAAGAAAGCACGTCAAGTTTCGTCAGGGCGATTTCGTCCGCGCCTTGCATTCTGATGCCGTAACGGCTTGCAACGACGTCGAACGCGCCGACGCGACGAGGTCTGCCCGTTGCCGCGCCGTATTCGCCGCCCGCCTCACGCAGGTCGTTTGCGAACTTTCCGAACGCTTCCACGGTGAACGGGCCTTCGCCCACGCAGCTGCTGTACGCTTTCATAATGCCGATGACGTTGTCAAGTTTAAGGTTGGGCACGCCCGCGCCGATGGGTGCGTACGCCGCAATCGTGTTCGACGACGAGGTGTAAGGATTGATGCCGAAGTCGATGTCGCGAAGCGCGCCGAGTTGCGCCTCGAACATAATGCGTTTGCCCGCCTTGTTGCTTTCGTTAAGGAAGACGCCCGTGTCGGTGACGTAGGGCAGGAATTCGTCCGCAAGTTCTTTCAGATGTTTTTTCAGGTCGTCCGCGTCGATGGGGGTGCTGCCGTAAGCCTTTTCAATGAAAAGGTTTTTCCATTCGACAATGCTGTCGAGGTGCTTATCGAGAGCCTCCGGAAAGCGCAGGTCGCCCATGCGAATGACTTTTTTCAGATATTTGTCGCCGTAAACGGGTGCGATACCGCGGCGGGTGCTGCCGTATTTCGCGTCGCCGAGCCTGTCTTCTTCCAGGCAATCCTGACGGACGTGATAAGGCATGCAGATTATCGCGCGGTCGCTGATTTTAAGGTTGTCGGGAGTGATTACGACGCCTTTTTCGCGAAGGGACGCGATTTCTTTATGAAGGTGAGTAAGGTCGATAACCATACCGTTGCCCATTACGCAGGTAACTTCGGGACGAAGTATGCCCGAGGGAAGAAGATTTAAGATAAATTTTCCTCTTTCGTTCACGACGGTGTGTCCCGCGTTGTTGCCGCCCTGATACCTGACGACGATATCGTAATCCCGGCTTAAAAGGTCGACCATACGGCCTTTACCTTCGTCGCCCCAGTTGATTCCAACGATTGCTGTAAGCATATATATCCTCCGAACTTATATTCAAAAATACATTAGTATTATATCTAATAAACGATTGCCGTGTCAAGGTTAATCGGTCGCAAAAAAAGAAAAGGTTTATTTAAAAACCTTTTCAAAATTTTCGTGCAGTATCATTTGTTTTTCTTTTTCGGAAAGCGGCAGGCTCAAAAACCTTTCAAGTTCGTCTTTCGGCCGCCACATCGGGAAGTCCGTGCCGAAGAAAAACCTTTCGACGCCAAGATTTCTTAAAAGTTTTACCGCCTCGGTTTTGTTAAGGAAGGGAAGCGTTGACGACGTGTCGAAATATACGTTGTCAAGCCCTTTGTACAAAAGCGAACTTTCCCATTCGGAATAGCCGCCGAAATGCGCGCCGATGACGATTTGCGAAGGATATTTTTTCGCAATTTTCACAAGCCTTTCGGGGTTGCTGAAATTATATCTTTTGTCGCCGGTATGGAAAAGTATGGGAAGACGACCGTCCAGCGTTTTGTAAATTTTTTCGGCGCGCGGCTCGTCGATGGCGAACTTCTGAAAGTCGGGGTGAAGTTTCACGCCGCGTATGCCGTGCGATATCGCAAAACGTATTTCGCCGTCCATATCTTCTTCGTCCATATCTGGGTGCAACGTCATAAATCCGATGAACTCAGGATGGGCTTCTGTCTCCGAAACGATATATTTATTGATATTTTCAACCTGTTTAACCGTCGTTGCTGTCGAATGAACGACAAATTTCGTAATTCCGGCAAGGCGTCCTTCCTGCAATAAAACGTCGGGCGTGCCTGCCGATTCGGTCATTTGTATGCCGTAAAAATCGCCGATTGCATCGGTTGCTTTTTTGGCGATTTTGTCGGGAAAAATATGTGCGTGAGCGTCGATAATCATTTTCTTTTCGTCCTTTTCAACGGGTTATTTTATCATATCGCGCGCCGCCTTGCAAGCATATGAAAACGATGTCCTATAAATTATGATTTTTTTTGGAAATAAGTTGATATCGCCCATAATATATGTTAATATATTTTTATATTTTATAAAGGAAGGAAATTATGACAGAATCACTCGATAAGCCCAAAAAACGGGTTTTAGGCCTTACGGGGAATATGTGGATTTACGCCTTTGGCGTGATGGGCATCAACCTTGCGATAGGTCTTGTCAACAGTTATCAGGCGGAGTTTTTCGACAAAATTATGAGACTCAATCTTGTCGGAATCGCGCTTATTATTCTTGCGGCAAAGTTTATAAGTATCGTTGCCGACTTCGTAATCGGAAATCTCATTGACCGCGCCAACTTCAAGGCGGGCAAAATGCGCCCGTGGATTTTGTTCTCGGCGTTCCCGCTTTTCGTATTCACGATGCTTTCGTTCGCGTTCATTCCGTTCCCCGAAACGAAGGGCGGCGAAGTGGGTAAATATATCTACATAACCTTCATTCTTATCCTTTGGAACGTCAGCATGACAATGGCGGATATTCCGTCGCAGGGCATGCTGAAAATGGTCGCGGGCACTCCCGAAGACACCAACAACGCCGCCGGCTGGGCGAATACGCTGAAATCGGTTGCGCTTGCATGCTCCGGCGTGTTCATCACCGTCGTTTGTATGATAACGGGCTCCGGCGCGGTAGGCTGGAAAGAATACCTTATCACAGCCGCGATTCTTGCGGGCATCGGGCTTATTTTGCAACTGCTGATGTACTTCAAGGGCAAAGAAGAATACAAGGTCAACGCAAGTTCAGCAATGAGTTTCAAGGAAATGTTCAGGGAACTCAAAAACAACCGTATGATCCAGATTGTTCTTGTGACGTACCTTTTGGGATTTGGCAGGAATATCGGCTTGTCGATTGCGGTGCAGGCGTCCTGCATTATGATCCGCGACGGCATCGACCTTACGAAACTCGGGCTTGGCGTTATGAGCGGCGACGCGTGCAGTTGGGCAATCGGTCTGACCTCGGCAATTTCCAGCATGGTCACAATCATTCTGAACCCCGTCATCAACAAAAAACTTGGCGAAAAGAAATACTTCATCATCGCGGGCTTTTACGGCTTTGCGGTCAGCTTGATTTCGTTTTTACTGTACGTTCTCACGCCTGCGGAAACCGCGACGGGCGGCGTACCGTTTTTGAGAAGTATCTGGGCAATCTGGATTTATCAGTTCTTCCTTGGGTTCGCGTACGGTCCCAACGGCTATCTCCCCATGGTCATGACGGCGGATATCGTCGATTATCAGGAATGGAAAACGGGCAAACGTACCGAAGGTACGCAGTTTGCAATCCTGTCGATGTCCAACAAACTCAGCAACGCTTTGTCGGTGTCCTTGGGGCTTTTATTCATCGGCGCAATCGGATACAGCGCAAACAGCTATGCGGACGCGGTTAAGGTCGGCGTCGAAATTATCGACAAGAAGGAAGTCATCGTCGATGCGGTCGCGCACACCAACGCGATTCACGCCGCCGTTCCGGGCTCCATGCAAAACAAGGCGTGGGCAATTTACTTCCTGCTGCCGGGGCTTTGCATGCTGGCAAGTTCTTTGGTAATGTTCTTTTATAAAATCGATGAAAAAACCAAAAAGCAAATGCGCGAAGAGCTTGCTTTAAGACGCGGCGAAGCGAGAGAAGAAACCGTCGCGGAAAACGCGGTGGACGCTTTGTCGGAAGCGAGCGAAGATTTTGAAGTTTCCGAAGAAAACGACAAAACGGAAGAATAACAACACCTAAAAACAAAAAAATAACGCACCTTTTGCGGCATAGCGAAACTCTCGCTATGCCGCAGTTTTATTTGCCTTGCGGCAAGTGATATTGCTTTCGGCAGTGATATTTTGCAAAAAGCAAAGTGATATTTCTCGCTTCACGAGAAGTAAAGGTAAATAAAATATAACTTCGGCTGAAAGCCGAAATATAACTTTTTGTCGACGGCAAAAAATATAACCGTTTACGCAGAAAACGATATAACTAAAATACCCACTGCATTGTTTTCAAAGCAGTGGGTAAGTTTTTTGATGCTTGCGAGAAAAACTGTTTAATAATCGCCGTTGCCGACAAGATAATCGGCGCTGACGTCAAAGAACACCGCAAGATTGTATATTATCGTTGCGTTTGGCTCGGCAACGCCGGATTCCCAGTAAGAAACCGCACGCTGACTTGCGCCGATTGCTTTTGCAAGTTCGGTCTGAGAAATGCCTTTTTGTGTCCTTAATTCCTTGATTTTCTTTCCTATTTCCATAGTTTTAGAATAGACAAAAAATGCTAACAATATTTGACATAGACATATTTTGCTAATATAATTTAACTATGGTACAGTCGGAACGTTATTTAATATTTATAGATAAATACATTTTTATAGGAAAATATAAAGGGAAGAAAAACATGTTTTGCGTTTTTACGCAAGCACAAGAGTATGACGAAGATGCCAAATTATGGCTCAAACTTGGCACAATATATTTGAATAACGACAAAATATTAAGCGTTAAAAACGTAAAAGGCTTGAAAGAATATAAAAAAATAATTATTCCTTGATAAAAGCGCAGCGAGTAAATCGTTGCGTTTTTTTGTTTACTTGGTTTAATTTTGCCCGTCACATAAAAAAGTTGAAATTTGTCGAAAAAATTTGTAAATGGTGAACCACGTTGTCATATTTAGTGTGAGATAATATGCCAACAGATAGTAATGCGAACGTTGCCAAAACGCCGATATTTCAGCGCTTTTATGAAAAATGCTCGCTTGCAGTACGGAAAGTACAACCGCGTTCGTCTTTTCCAAAAATCATCTGAAATCTCGGCATTTTCGGTTGTGAACAAGTTTTCCGTCGTGTTTTTAGAATAAGACAAGGCACGCGAGCGGCTTAATACTTTACCGTATAAGCCGTGAGCGTAACGCAGTATTAGTAAAAAACACGGCGTAAAACCTAAGTTCGTATTATTATCTGTTGGCATATCAATCACATTCCCGATATAAAAAGAAAAAGTCCGTTATTGGACCTTCTCTCTTTTCTAAAAAGTTTATGTTCTTTTTAGTTTGGTTCTGGTGGAGATAACGAGATTCGAACTCGTGACCTATGCGTTGCGAACGCATCGCTCTACCAACTGAGCCATACCCCCACGGACGATTTACAAATAGCATTATAATAAATACTCAAAAAAAATGCAAGCATAATTACATAAATCGTTTTACAAATTTTAATTGATATGGTAAAATATTCTTCACTTGGAGGCATGGCTCAGCTGGTAGAGCATTCGCTTCACATGCGAGGGGTCACAGGTTCGAGTCCTGTTGTCTCCACCAAAAAAAGAACGCAATCAACTTGCGTTCTTTTTTTGTGAAAATACTTGTTATTGCAATTCCAACCAAAAGGTTGGCGTTCGGAAAACGCTTGCGTTATAAGTATTGTATAATTTTCAAGCCAATTATGTCGTTCACTTTCTTTTTTTGTTCTTACTTGCTCCGGGCGTCATTTACTGCGCTTTTTGTGCCATAGATAACGACTTTCCCATCACGATAAACAGAAAGTTCGTCATCTATATCGGACATAAAGTCGCTGTATAATTTTTTTGCATCGTCAATATTATCATATATTTCAACAGAAACCCATGTATCATCATTTTTTTCTGCGTTTAATCTACGATAACCGCCTTTAAAATCAGAATCATAATACTTACCGTCTATTTGTTCAATCGAATATCCGAGTTTTGCAAGTTTCTTTGCATATTTTGCTTCCGAATTACATGCTACAAGCAATGTTGACATACTGAACATCAATACAATTAAAACTAAAATACTTATCTTCTTTTTCATATCATTTTCCCCCGCGTTATAAACCAAGGTCTTTGATTGCTTTTTTATTGCCAATAAAAACTTTTTTTCCCTTTTGAATTACTTGTGCATCATCAAAAAAATTCGACGGCCATGTTATTTGATATGATTTTCTATCGTTTCCCTTTGACGACAATAAAGTATAATATGCTTTTGTAGCGTCATCCTTTTTTTTAAAAACTAAAATATAAACACGATCATCGTTATCATTATTTGCAGTTACTGTATAGAAGCCACCTTCGCAATTTGTATCATACTTTTCTTCACTATCTGCAATAATAGTATAGCCAAGTTTTTGCAGTTTTTTTGCATATTTTGTTTCGTAATTGCACGCCACAAGCATCGTCATCATACTGAAAACCAAAACAATCAACAATGCAATACTAATCTTTTTCTTCATTTCGTAATTTCCCCCAATTTATATCTTAAAATCTAATAAGCCTTGTTCGGTTCCGATAAAGACTTTGTTTCCCTTTTGGACAATGCGTTCATAATCTGTTTTTTCCGTCATGGATTTTCCATAAAACTTTGTAGCGTCGTTTTTTCTTTGAAAAATATATACATTAACATATTCATAATCGTCATGTCCGGAATCTAACAGAAATAACCTACTAGCAGCGATAAAAGTACAGTATGATGTGCAATTTTCAAAATAAAAGCGCTTAGAAGATGTAATTACATTATAATTTAGGTTTGTCATTGTCTTGATAAAACGATTTTCAAAACTTCCAACGGTTAAAGAAACTGATAAAATAATTGTAAGCGCAACAACAAAACAAACAACCGACGCGATAATAATCTTTTTTCTTTTGCTCATAATTCCCTCCTATTGTATATGCACAACAAATAGTTACATTTTTTGCTCCTTATTGTTGTTTTTCTAAATTATAAACTAACCGTTAGTTAGTGTCAAGTATTATTTCTAACTATTAGTTATAAAATAACGATATGGAAGATAAAATAATAAAACAAAGATTAAGCGAAGAACTCAAAAACAGTGGTTTAACAACAATAGAAATAGCCAAAAGAATCGGCGTATCACCAGAAATGGTTACTCAATACAGTACCACCAAAAAATTACCTAAACTTGACACATTCGCAAAATTATGCAAGGAACTGGATTTAGATGCGAATTATATTTTAGGTAATGATTAATTTATTCTTTCTATAAGAAAAATTCAAAAAGCAGGGTTTTGCCCTGCTTTTAAATTGTTTTTATATATACATTATGCTTCGTCACATAAAAAAGGACGGCGATGAAGCCGTCCTTGTGTGGTAAACAATTTAGTCTTTGATGAATGCCGAGAAGGCAAGGTGCGCCGAATATATGTCCGCTTTGCTTATGAGTTCGTAAGGCGCGTGCATCGAAAGCACGGGAACGCCGACGTCAACAGTTTCGATATTGTTTTTGGCGATGTATTTCGCAACGGTTCCGCCACCGCCGAGGTCCACCCTGCCGAGTTCCGCGGTTTGCCAGATTACGCCGTTTTCGTTGAAAAGTTTTCGGACGTATCCCACAAATTCGCAAGACGCGTCGTTGCTGCCCGATTTGCCGCGTGCGCCGGTGAACTTGCACATTGCGACGCCCTTATTCACGAAACTTGCGTTGTTGTCTTCAAAGCAGGACGCGAAGTCGGGATCGTAGCCTGCGGTAACGTCCGCCGAAAGGCAAAGCGAGTTTTCGCGAAGTACCGACGGCAATACGCCGAAGTTTTTGGCGATTTCGTCCAGAATGTCGGTGATAATCACGCACTGCATGCCCGACGTGCCTTCCGAGCCGATTTCTTCCTTGTCGGCAAGGATCGTCATAACCGTTCTGTCGGTTGCGGTGTCGAGGGTTGCGGTGATTTCGGGATAAGCGCAAACTCTGTCGTCGTGACCGTATCCCGCGACGAACGCCCTGTCGAAACCGACGTCGCGAGCCTTCAAAGCAGGCACGACTTCGAGTTCCGCAGACAAAAAGTCTTCCTCGCTCATTCCGTACTCTTTCATAAGGATTGAAAGCACGTTTTTCTTCACTGCGTCTTTGTCTTCGCCGGAAAGGGATAAGCCGCCGACAACAAGATTCATATTTTCCGCGTCGAAGCCTTCGCCGATTGTCTTTTTGACCTGCTCCTGCGAAAGGTGCGGCAGAAGGTCGGTGATATAAAACACGGGATCCGTATCCTTTTCGCCGATTTTAATGTTGATTTTCGTGCCGTCCGCTTTCACTACGACGCCGTGCAACGCAAGGGGAATCGTGAGCCATTGATACTTTTTGATGCCGCCGTAATAATGCGTTTTCAAAAAGGCAAGTTCGCTCTTTTCGTAAAGGGGCACCTGTTTCAGGTCAAGACGGGGGCTATCGACGTGCGCGACGAGAATTCTCACGCCCTCTTTGATTTTTTCCGCGCTGCCCGCTTTCACGATGAACAACGCTTTGCCGCGGTTATTGAAATAAAGTTTGTCATGCGGATTGATTTTGTCGCCGAGCTTATATTCCTTATAGCCCGCTTTTTTCAGCATTTCAACGGTATATTCGACGGTTTCCCTTTCTGTCTTGCCGTTGTCGAGAAAACGTTTGTAGCCCTCGGAATAATCGAAAATCGCCTTTAAGGTATTTTCGTCAGCCGATTTATAAATATTTTTTCTTTCGTATGTGGAATACATAAAAACGCTCCTAAAATAATGATTATTTATATCTTATCACAATAAGTATTCAAAGTAAAACAAATTAAAAGTCAATTATCGTCAAGGCTTTACGACTTTACAAAAACTTTACGTTTTCATTACCGAAACATACTTTTTTCTTTTTCCTGCATTGCCTACAATGAAGGCGTAATCAATAAAAAGGAGACAATTTATGAAAAATAAAATGAAAATCGTATTGATAATATCGTGCTTGCTTATGACGGCAACTCTTCTGACGTGCCTGTGTGCATGCAATAAGACAGGCAAATTCGACGAAAACAAAAATATCAGCGTCGTAACGCGTACCGACGGCAGCGGCACAAAGTCGGCAATTATGGAGTTTCTGGGACTTAAAGGCAAAAAGGACGTATCGGGCGCAATCGTATTAAGTTCGACCGACGCAATCATGGCGGAAGTCAAAGGCAATCCCCTTGCAATCGGATACGACAGCCTCGGATTCGTTACCGACGACGTCAAAAAAATCAAAGTCGACGGCGTTGCGCCGACGGTCGAAAACATCAAATCGGGCGCATATCGCCTTGCTCGACCTCTTAACGTCGTTTACAAAGAAGAAAACGTACAAAGCGGTCTTAACAAAGCGTTCTTCGACTTCCTTAAAAGTAGCGACGCCAAAAATATTATCGCAAACGAAGGTTACGTAATATCTCACGACGACACCGCCGCATATCAGATTCAACAAGGTCTGTCGGGCACGATTAACATCACGGGCAGCACTTCTCTTACCCCGCTTATGGAAAAACTTGCGAAAAAGTTTGAACAGATTCAGGGCGGCGTAAGCATCAACGTCGGCGGCACCGGTTCAAGCCAGGGCTATAACGACGCGAAAAACGGAGTTGTCGATTTCGGCATGATTTCGGAAGTTTTCAAACCCGCAAAAGCCGAAGGTTGCACGTATTACGAAGTCTGCATGGACGGCATCGCAATCATCGTAAACAGTGCAAATCCCATTGAAAACGTATCGCTTGCAACGCTTAAAAACATTTACGACGTCGATGCCGGCGAAAATGCGGTGAAAACCTGGAAACAAGCGTCCGCAAACTGATATGGGCAGATTTTATAAATTCATAAACGCCAGAGAAAAGCTGATGAAAGGGATCTTTTTCCTTTCAGCAGTTTTTTCCGTAGGTGCGCTTATAACGATAACGGTATTCCTGTTTACAAGCGGGATTCCGCTTATTTCGAAAGTCGGGTTTTCAAATTTCATATTCGGCAAAGAGTGGGCGCCGCTTGCAGACAATCCGAAATACGGAATATTCCCGATGATCGTAACAAGCCTGTACGTTACCGCCCTGTCCGTTATCATCGGCGTGACAATCGGATTATTCACGGCGATCGCTCTTTACAAATTCGTGCCGAAAAAACTCGTCGCGCCGATTAAACAAATGGTAAACCTGCTTGCGGGGATTCCGTCGGTCATTTACGGATTGTTCGGCATGACGCTTATCGTCCCGTTTATGCGCGATTACTTGTCTTATAACGGCGTCGGATACGGCATAGCGTCGGCGTCGGTTGTGCTTGCGATAATGATACTTCCGACAATCGTGAGCGTTGCGTACGACGCGCTTCGAAGCGTTGATACCGCATATTACGAAAACGCCCTTGCGCTCGGCGCGACGAAAGAACAAGCGACTTTCAAGGTTGTCGTACCCGCGGCAAAAAGCGGAATCTTTGCAGGAATCGTATTGTCGATCGGACGCGCTCTCGGCGAAACGATGGCGGTAATTATGGTCATCGGCGGCAGTCCCGAAATGCCGAAAAGTATTTTTCAGAGCGTGCGTACAATGACCGGTAATATCGCGATGGGCGCAATGGAACTTTCGGGCGACGCGTTAAGCGCGCTTATCGCAACGGGCGTGGTACTTTTTGTTTTCACCTTAATGCTCAATACAAGTTTTTCATTACTCAAAGGTGAAAAACGCGAAAAAAAGCGCAAAAAAGTTAAAAAGGCGGTGGAAAAATGAACAAAAGACAAACGATAATCGCCTTTTACAAAGTGCTGAAAATAATCTCGATAATATGCGCGGTCGTGTCCGTTACGGCGCTTATCGCGGTTACGCTTTACATTCTCGTAAACGGCGTTTCAAAACTTAATTCCGAATTATTGTTCGGCGATTATTCAGATTCCCCCTCGATTCTGCCCGCGCTTGTCGGCACGATTGAAATCATTCTTATCGCGTCGGCAATCTCCATACCTTTGGGCGTAGGCAGCGCTATTTTCCTTGTCGAATATATGCAAAACAAAGGAAAACTCGTGAAGATTATCCGCATCGCGACCGAAACTCTTGCGGGGATTCCGTCGATTGTTTACGGCTTGTTGCGCTTTCGGAAATCACGCGTCCGAT
>OQWI01000040.1_pt1 | contig 58650 bp, 46 predicted proteins | sample 1691551 | NCBI WGS metagenome assembly OQWI01 (sample SAMN03418259, study PRJEB22391) | human gut metagenome | biome: human-gut; feature: organic feature; material: feces | host: Homo sapiens | place: Tanzania | collected 2013-01
TTTTATGATCTTCAACAACTAGAAGTCTTTCTTCATAAGTTAATTTCATAACAAACCCCCATTATCAATCATGTGATCAATAATGGGGTTCATACTAAAAGCCGGTTTTTTATGTCTTGCTTTAGCAAATATACCAAAGTATTCCGAAAAGCTTTCCAAACATGGTGTTAAGCGCAAATAGCGCAATCATGACGATCATGAGAGATAAATCAATCATGCCAATTGGAGGAATTAGTTTTTGCACAGGACTTACAATTGGATATGTGATCTGAGCAAAGGTCATGCTTAAATAACGAGTGTTAGGTAACCATGAAGTTAAAGCTTGAGCTAAGAGTAAAAAGATTAAAAGATAGCCAAAGCTTTTAATGGTCAAAATGATTGAAAAAAGAGCAATCAATAAGATATCAAAAGATGACAAACTTACTAATACAGTAAAGAAAACTACAGCGATTACAAAAGATACAATAAAACCACAGTAATAGAATCCCTTGAAATGTATGTTCCTAATAGGAAGTCTGCCTAATAAAGGTTCTGTAAGCTTTACTACTGCTTGTGTAAAAGGATGGTAGTAGTCAATACTTGATGACTGCATTAGCGCTCTCAACTCAAAGAGCATTACTACTGCAGTTGCAAACATAATTAAATAATGAATTGCCATGTTTAATCCTTGATTGAAAATCTATTAGAACATCTTCTCAAATTCGTAAGTTCTGTCAAGACTTGCTTGGATTGTATTCTGCATAATCTGCTCAAAGTTACCTTCAGTCATCTTGCATAGACCTGCAAAGGTAGTACCGCCTTTGGATGTTACAGCCTCTCTTAGAGCAGCAATCGAAGTGTCCTGATTTTTAATTACCATAGATGCTGAACCAAATACAGTCTGTTCAACCATCTTTCTAGCATCATTAGGAGCAATTCCATTTCTTACAGCTTCGCTAATTAGTGATTCCATGAATCTGTATACAAAAGCAGGACCGCAACCACAGATTGCACCAATTACGTTTAGACTCTGTTCATCGCCTTCGATACACTCTCCCATGTGAGATAACATTTTCTTACATAAGTCTTTTTCGCTATCAGTTACAGCTGAATCATAGCCTACAGCAATTACACCAAGCCCAAGTTTTGCTGGGGTATTTGGCATGATGCGAATTAAATTGTGAGTCTCTAGTTTTGCGTAAATTGATGACAATTTATAACCAGCTGCCATAGAGATAAATAATTTGCCGTCTAACGAGATCTTTGAGTTCTTAATTTCTTCTAAAACTGAAGTTAAGATCTGAGGTTTAACACCTAAGAAAATTACTTGAGCATCTTCAACGGTCTTTACGTTATCTGTAGTGATAAGCGAACCGTGAGCTTTGAACTTTTCTAATTTCTCTAAATGAGGTCCACTTACAGTAACATTCTTTGCGTCATAATTTTTGATAATGCTGTCATAGATACAGCTAGACATATTGCCGCCACCAATGAAAGCTATTTTTATATCGTTCATAGTTTTATTTTTGTACTCTCTAGCACCGAAAATAGCAGTTCCAATTCGAACTTCAGTAGAACCTTGCGCTATTGCAAGATCCAAGTCATGGGTCATACCAATAGACAGTATGTCAAAATCATCAATGCTTGTCTTGTACTTGTCAAAGAGGTTCTTTAATTGTGCAAATTCTTCTGTGATTTCATCACGGTTATCTGTATCTTTACCAATACCCATAAAACCACGTAGCTTTAGTTTTTTTAAGCTTTGAATTTCTTTTATAAGTTCATCAATATCAGCAATTGCACAGCCTGCCTTTTGAGATTCATCTGAGATATTTACCTGAATTAAAACTTCAAGAGGTTTTAGATTATCAGGACGCTGTTCGTCTAATCTTTTGGCTACGATTACTCTATCTACGCTTTCGACGATGTCAAAGTGAGTAGCGATAAGCTTAGTTTTATTTTTCTGAATAGGACCAATAAAATGCCAAACAATGTCGTTGTAGCCTAATTCTTTTAATTGCTCAATTTTCTCAGATGCTTCTACGGCATATGATTCACCAAAGTGTCTTTCACCAACATTGTAAGCTTCAATAACCATCTCTTTAGGCTTGGTTTTGCTTACGCATAACAGCTTTACGCTATTCTCTTCTCTCTTACTGTTAGTAACAGCGCTATTGATAGATGAGTGAATGTGATTTAAATTTTCAGTGATGCTATTCATAAATTGCCTTTTTATCTAAACCGATTAAATGTTATTATAACGTTTTAAATAAAACTGTAACAATTTAAAGGTGTACCAATGTTTGTTATCAATAATGAGATTTGTTCTCAGTGCGGTGAATGTCAGGATATCTGTCCTTGTGGCGCCATAGAGCAACAGCCTGATGACAGTTTTAAGATCGATGCAGAGATGTGTTCTGATTGTGCAGCTTGTCAGTCTGTATGCCCATTTGAGGCAATTGAAGAAAAAGAAGACGATAAATAGTCTTAAGAATTCTTTGTTTGCTCTTGCAAACAACTAAAAGGGGAAGCTAAAGCTTCCCCTACGTGTCTTATAGGAAGATCCACTCCCCCAACTTTTAATTTATGCCTTTGCAGTTTCTAACTTTTGGTTAGAAGCCTTTCAGAAGAGTCGTTCTCAAGCTTTTCTGCAAGTTGTGAATCGTCTTTCTTGTTGAATAGACCATTTCTTAACTGCTTAATAAACTCGTCTTTTTCTAAGGTCTTTACATGAAGATCTAACTGATCGAAAGGAATTTCGATGTTGTTCTTTGCAAAGACACTTAAGGTCTCACGGCTTAAATAATCCATGGTGAGTTTTCTGTCGCCGATGTTGGTTACATAGACTTCAGCACTGATATTTACAGAGCTTGCAGCTAACTCTTTAATGTAGATTAAAGAAGCATGCTCTTTTGAAATATAGCGACATCTGTTAACAATTGAGAGTAACAGACTCTTAGCTCTTTCAACATCAGCATCGTAAGCTACACCTACAATGAACTCTAACTTGGTTACTGTGCTAGTTAAAGACCAGTTAGTAAGAGCTGAGGTGATGAACTCTTTGTTAGGGATCATAACTTCTTTGTTTTCAAAAGACATTACTGTAGTAGAACGAATTCTGATCTTGTTAACAGTACCAGATAGTCCGTTTAGAGTAATGATATCTCCTACTCTAGTCTGTCTTTCAAACAGCAGAATAATACCAGAGACGAAATTAGCGAAGATTTCCTGAAGACCGAAGCCTAAGCCTACAGATAAGGCTGCAACTAACCACTGTAGATTTTCCCATCTAATTCCCACAGATCCAGCCGCACAAATAATACCAAAGCCTGTGATGAGGTATGAGGTGATTACCTTTACTGTATAGCCGGTACTCTTCTGATTGATACCTTTCTTAATTAGCAATAACTTTTCTAAGATAGAAGGTAAGTTCTTATTAAGAACACTTGTCACAATCAGAATAAAGATTGCTAAAAGTATGTTAGCAAGTGACAGATAGTCAGTTACCACAGGAGTTCCATTGACTAATTCTGTCTTGGTCCAAATCTGAATAGTATCTAAATATCTTAAAACAGAAGCCAGATCGTTCCACTGAATGTACATAAAGAAAGCGGTAACAGTAAGCAGAGCTGTATTTACAATCTTGAATGCTTTTGAACATAAATGAGATGGGCTCATGTTCAGCATTGCAATAAAGTTCTGTGAAGTGATTTCCTCACTGTTTTTATCTTCTTGTTCATGTTTTTTCTTTAAAGAAGCTTTAAAGATATATACATGCATCATACGATGGATGGTTTGACTTACAAGGTAGTAGCCCAAAATGATATAGCAGGTAAATGCCAGTCTGTTAGTTAAAGTTACGATTGAATATAAGTAACCAGAAGCTACAAATAGAACAGCCATCAAGCAAACGATAATAGCAATGAAGCTTCCAATAACAGCTGTTGCTGATGAGTTTGCAAAATCAGTGAGGTTTCTTATAAAGATCCTAATTGAGATCACTAAAAGAGCTGCACATGAGAGTAATACCACAATAAATGAAGTGATATCAGCGTAAATGAAGTTTGAGTCAGTCTCAGCTACGTTAGCGAAAATCAGCAATGGAAGGGAGAAGATCCATACCTGATTTAAGATGTTTCTATACTGTCTTAATTTGTATGGCTGAACACTAAAATGTCTTTGTACCAATGCATTAGGCTTAATAATTTGTAAGAAGAATACAAAGACAAAGATATGCAGAACCATGATAAGAATGATTTGATACTGCAAGTTTGTTGTTGCCAAAGAAAGACAGATGACTATAGATCCTATAACCACCATCCAGGACAGTCTTGGTACCATCATAATCATATTGTTAATTATGGCAGCTGGAGTTACAAAAATAGAGTCATTTCGTCTGTCTAAGCGTAAAGCAAGCTCGTTGTTGTATTTTTGAATTCTGCTGTTAAAGGAAATAACGATTAAAGCAAGAATGATAAATGGTAATACCACCAAAAAGGCAGTCTTAGTGGTATGAACTTTGAATTTTTCACTAGTAAGTTTATTTAAGAGATCGCTAAACTCATACTTAACAGTTGGCACTAAAGTATATAAAAATTCAGAACCCAGAGATTGGTTAGATTTAACCCAGAACAGCTGCTCTGAGATATCTGATTTGATCTTAGATCTAATGTTGTTGTAGCTTGTGTACTTTAGTTTTAGCTCAATAGTTGTACTTAATTCATTTGCTAGAATTTGGTACAACTCACTTAGAATACGTCTTCTTTGAGAATAGAGTGAGGTTAGATCATTTCTGTATTTCGCTAAAGAAGGAGCCTTTTTAATATCTTGATTAACAATAAGTTCAATGTCCAGTAACTTATCTGTCTGTTCTCTTAATTCATAAATATAGATATTAAGATTTGCAATTACCTCATCTAGATCATAGCTTAATTGAACCTTAGGTAACAAGGATAATTGCTTGTTTAAAAGTCTTGATAGAACCAGGCTCTTACCTAACTCTTTAATCTGGTTATCAAGATCTTTTTGCATTTGATCAACTTTGGTTAAAGCTGAATCAACCTCCTGATAGTCATGCTGATAGAGAGCATACTTTTGGCGTTGTTCTAAAAGATAACTGTTAATTTTCTTGATGGTATCAACCATCTTAGCTAGCTGTGGAGCTTTTTTACTAATGACCTCGTTTTGCTTTTCCTCATCATCAACAGAATAGTCTAAGTTCTTTTTTAAACTTAAGGTCTTTACGTCTTTATCTAATCTGTTGTACTTGATGTTTGCAATCTTTTGTTCGTAGTTTGCTAAATCCTGCAATATAGATAAGTTAGCAAGTTTATTTTTAAATAAAGAATTCTCTAAATTGGCTTTACAAATTAACAGTGCATAAATACGGTTCTTGAAAAGATCTGGATTGGCGTTTTTATCTATAGCTGACAGAAGATCTTTAATTTTGTCATTGTTTTGAGTAACTGTATTCTGTGCTTTTTCAGGCAGAGTTTGTACTTTATTATGAGCATCAGATGCATTGTTAAGCTCTATCTGAGCTGTCACAAGATCTCGTTGAGCTTTTTCTAACCTAGCATCTAAATCGCTGTCAGATATATTTTTAATATCATCACTAGTTAAAGCTTGGATCTTCTGCTGATTGGTGTAATCAGTTGCTAATCTTAAAAGTTTTCTATTTGCATCTTTCAAGTATTTATCTAGATCTTTTTGTTGTGCTGTTAAATCACTAATCTGATCTAGTGTATCTAAACCTGTTTTATACAGCGTCCCAAGTGTTTTTTTATCATCATAAGATAAAGAAGCATCGGAGGCAAGAGAATCAATTTGCTCATTGATTTCTTTTGCTGTAGGAATGGAGATATCTCCAATTTGGGTTTGTAATGTTGTAGCTAAAGCGCTTCCTTGTAAAAGTAAAGCACAAAAAACTGATGCAAATAATCTTTTCATAATTTTGTAAAAGTATCTATTCAGAGAAATTTTTTTACAGTTTATCACGAAAAAAAGGAAGAGAATTTACTCTTCCTTTTTTGCACGATCCTTAATCTATGGGAGCTATAGAATTATCAATCTTTTGGGAGTGTTAAACCTTAGGATTGATGATAGTAGGACCTGAATGTTCGTCAGTCTGAGGGTAGTCTAGGTTATAGTGAAGACCACGTGACTCTTTTCTTGCCATAGCAGAACGAACAATTAGTTCAGCAACATCAAGTAAATTACGAAGCTCTAATAAGTTTCTTGAAACTCTGAAGTTTGAATAGTACTCATGAACTTCTCTCTTTAACATCTCGATTCTGTGCATTGCTCTTTCAAGACGTTTGTTAGTTCTTACGATACCAACGTAATCCCACATTGTCAGTCTTAACTCATGCCAATTATGGGTAATGATAACTTCCTCATCAGAGTTTGTAACCTGACTTTCGTCCCAATCAGGGATCTCTGCAATATCGTAGTTATCATCAGGTAGATGCTTTAGGATATCAGTTGCAGCTGCTTTACCGTAAACCACACACTCAAGTAATGAGTTTGAAGCTAGACGGTTTGCGCCGTGAAGACCTGTATATGAACATTCACCTACAGCATACAGACCATCAAGATCTGTTCGCGATTTTCTATCTACCATAATGCCACCGCAGGTAAAGTGAGCTGCAGGCACAATTGGAATTGGTTGTTTGGTAATATCAATACCAACCTTTAAACATCTCTCATAAATGGTAGGGAAGTGTTTCTTTAAGAACTCTGGTTCTTTAAATGAGATATCAAGGTACATGCAATGAGCACCTAGTTTCTTCATCTCATGGTCAATAGCTCTTGCAACGATATCACGAGGAGCTAATTCAAGTCTCTTATCGTAATCCTGCATAAAGCGAGTGCCATCAGGGCGCTTTAGCTGAGCTCCTTCACCTCTTAGAGCCTCTGTTAATAAGAAGTTTCTATCTGCATCGCAGTAAAGAGTTGTAGGATGGAACTGGTTGAACTCCATATTTGCTACACGGCAACCTGCTCTGTAGGCCATTGCAATGCCATCACCAGAGCTTACCTCTGGGTTGCAGGTATATTGATAAACCTTAGAAGCACCACCTGTGCACAATGCAATGAATTTTGCTCTAATAGTCTCTACGTGGTTGGTTTCAGTGTTTAGTACATAAGCACCTAAAACTCTGTTACCTGCCATGCCTAACTTTTTGGTAGTTACAAGATCAATTGCATTGTGGTTCTCTAAAACAGTAATGTTCTTATGAGCTCTTGCCTTTGCAATTAGGGTTTCCTGAATTGATTTACCTGTATGATCTTCAGCGTGGAAAATTCTTCTGTGAGAGTGACCGCCTTCTCTGTGTAAGTGGTAAGGTGATTGTGCTTCAGTAGGCTCAGTTTCTTTCATATCAAAAGGAACACCAGTGTCAATTAACCATTGAATAGCGTCATGAGCATTCTTTGCTACAAACTCAACAGTCTTTTCGTCGCAAAGGAAGCCACCAGCTATGCAGGTATCTTTGATATGAGCCTGAATACTGTCATCATCATCTTTGATGTTGTATACGCCAGCAATACCGCCCTGAGCGTAATTAGTAGAACCTGCGCAGGCACCTTCTTTAGAGAGAACGATAACCTTTGCTTTATCAGCGATGCCCAAAGCAAGAGTAAGACCTGCTGCACCACTACCAATGATTAAACAATCTGTTGTGTAGTTCATTTTTTAATCCTGTATAGCACAAAGTGAATTGATCAGTTTCTGATTAATCTGTACTAAATATCTAAAACTTCCAACGAATAATTTTACATCCAAATTACCCAAATGAAACATTTTTACATTTTTTCTCATTTTTAAACTCGATATTAGTGAATAAGTTGAAAGGAAAAGAACTTTTGAGAAGTAATTGTTCTTGATATATACCAATGTAATGACTTGCGATCTCATAATTAGAAAGCTGTAAGTTCACGCTGTTTTCAAATTAATACCATTAATATATAATTGATAGATTCTGATCAGACAGTACTTATCTAATCGGTCTTAAAAAAAATTATTGAACTTTTTTAATCAACCCTCAGTCTAATTTTCAAAAGGTGTTAAAAGGATGTCATCCGTGAACGAAAATTTGCAAGCTTCAAGTGATGAAGCAATCGTAAAACGGGTGCAGGAAGGCGATGTTAATGCCTACAACATTCTGGTAATCAAATATCAGCACCGTGTGGCTCAGATAATTTCAAAATTTCTGAACAGCAGTGATGATGTCAGTGATGTTGCACAGGAAGCTTTTATTAAAGCTTACAAAGCAATTAACAGTTTTCGTGGAGAAAGTTCCTTTTATACATGGTTGTATAGAATTGTTGTGAATGCGGCAAAATCATACATTGAGTCGAATTCAAAGCATAAACACAGTGTTGATGTTGATTCTGAAGAATTTCAGTCGATTGATGAACAGGGTGTTTTAGCAAGCAAAGATACACCAGATAGAATAATAGAATCGCAAGAATTGCAGCAAGTTATTGTCAATGCGATGAATGCTCTTCCTGAAGAATTAAGACGAGCAATTACCTTAAGGGAAGTTGAAGGAATGTCATATGATGACATTTCGCTTGTCGAGAAAGTTCCAGTAGGAACAGTTCGTTCAAGAATATTCAGAGCTAGACAGTTTATTGAAGAGAAGATGAACAAGTTTGCTGTAAAGTAACGGTTGTGTAGGAGTTTGTGTATGTTGAAATCAGAGCAGTTATACAGAGATTTAGAGAATGAATCAGCTCTTTTTGATGGTGAGAATACCACCACACAGAAAGAATCAGAAGAGTCTCTGTCTCACATGCAAAACTGGTCACTAATCGGTGCTGCATTGAGAAATGAACTGCCATCTAAAGTCAACATGTCTTTAGCTGATAATGTAATGGCTCAGATTAAGAATGAGAACATTAAGCCAGAACCAGCTAAGATTAAAGAAATTTCATTACCTTCATTCAAGATTGCCTTCAAGAAGTTCTCTTTTGGTATCGCTCAGGTTGCACTAGCTGCATCTGTTGCTGCAATTACCGTCATCGGTTGGCAAACATACAATGCTGATGAAGGTATCACTGGCGATAAGACTACTGCTCCTTTAGGTTCTGTTGAAGGGGTAAATCTTGCAAGCTACCAGACAGCTCACAATGACAAGACTTTAAAATTCAACGACAAGTCAAATCAGACTCGGAATCAGAATGAAGATAAAGTTAACAGTGCTGAACTCAAAAAACAACAAAGTCTTGAAGTTGAGCGTATTAACAATTACATTAGAGGCTATGTTTTTGATACTGCCTCAAATTAAAAAGTTTTTATGATTAAAAGTTTTATAAAGACCGTCGGGGCTGTTACTCTGACGGTTTTATTTTTTTCAGAACAGGCAATAGCTGATAATTCAAATCAGTGTATGGCTCTGTATAACTCTGTAAAGAGCGCCTATACAGATAGTGATTTTGAAGCTACTGTTATTGACAATGATCAGGCACAAATGCAGTTATATGCATTAGCTCACTTCAATAAGAATTCTGTATCTTATACCACATGGAAATCTCTAAATAATGAGATTGCAGGTTATGCCTTACGTCAGGATAAAGGTTTTGATTACAATCACAACCGCTCTTATATAGGACCACTATCCTGGCATCAGACTCAGATTTGGGACAGAATTTTTTCAAAGAACAGGAACCTTACAGGTTATGACTGTACTATTGTGGGAAGAACAAGATTAGCAGGTAGAAAAGTAACTGTGATTAGAATGTCTCCAGTTGATGATGTAAGGTACAGTTATGTTATTTCAAAAGATGATGACACCTCTTTACCTGTTGAGTTTGTAGTTCTGTCACCAGCTCAGATTGTAGCTTCAAAGTTTACTGTATCAGCTGTTCACTCAGCATCTTCTGAGAACTTGTCTTTCCCTGATGAAACTTTTGATAGAGTAGAAAAACTATCAAATAAAAAGAAGCAAAATGATTTAACTATATGGCCTGAATTGACCATACCTAAGCCATTTACAATTGAGAGTGCAGGAATTCAAAAACAGGCAGATGGTACCGAGCTTGAGTACCAGTCATTTACAGACGGCATGGTTGAATTTAAGGTTTACAAGAATTCTGTAAGTTCACTTAATATTCAGTCAGCAACAGACGGAACTTTAACTGTTCTGCGCAGAAACTCAGTTAAAAACGAGTATGCTGTGGTAGGTGAAATTCCTTTAGAGCTAAGTGCTATTGTCCTTTCAAAAATTACACCTTTGCGCTAGTCAAGAATGAATTGCAACTGCGCAAAAAGTTATTCTTAATCAGTCTGCAACCTGTTAAAATAGCTAGTTTAAATGTTTAAATTAGTTCAGGCTGCAACTGTGGCCTCTGATAACCTTTTGGAATAAATAATGGCAGAAATTTACGATCGCAGTTTAGTAAGAAACTTTTCTGTAATAGCACATATCGATCATGGTAAGTCTACCTTATCAGACAGATTTATTCAGCTGTGTGGCGGGTTGAGCGCACGTGAAATGACCTCTCAGGTTCTAGATAACATGGACATCGAGAGAGAGCGTGGTATTACTATTAAAGCCCAGGCAGTAACCTTAAAGTACAAAGCAAAAGACGGAAAAACCTACGAGTTGAACTTTATTGATACACCAGGCCACGTGGATTTCTCATACGAAGTATCTCGTTCTTTATTTGCCTGTGAAGGCGCACTTTTAGTTGTGGATGCTAGTCAGGGTGTAGAAGCTCAGACTTTGGCTAACTGCTATCAGGCTGTAAATTTAGATCTAGAAGTTATTCCCGTATTAAACAAGATTGATTTACCTTCAGCTGATCCTCAAAGAGCAATTGATGAAATTGAAGATTTGATTGGTATTGAAGCTCAAGATGCTTGTAAATGTTCTGCAAAAACTGGAGTGGGTGTACAGGATGTTTTAGAGAGAATTGTAACTGCAATTCCTGCTCCATCAGGTGATCCTGACGGTCCTCTACAGGCTTTAATTATCGATTCATATTTTGATGATTATTTAGGTGTTGTAGCTTTAGTCCGTGTTAAGAACGGTACCTTACGTCGAGGTGACAAGATTAAAGTTATGTCTCAGGGCGTAGCTTGGGAAGTTGATGGCTTAGGTATTTCAACTCCTAAGAGAGTAAAAGTAGAAATTTTACATTGTGGTGAAGTAGGTTGGGTTGTATGTGATATTAAGTCAGTTCACGCAGCTCCTGTAGGTGATACCATCACTCATGTAAAGAATGCGGCTACTGAGCCACTACCAGGCTTTAAGAAAGTAAAACCTCAGGTATATGCAGGTATGTTCCCTGTAGACACTGAAGATTACAATGCCTTTAGAGATGCTCTTGAAAAGTTATCTTTGAATGATGCTTCATTATTCTTTGAACCTGAAAATTCAAAGGCTTTAGGTTTCGGTTTCAGATGTGGTTTCTTAGGAATGCTGCATATGGAAATCATTCAGGAAAGACTTGAAAGAGAGTACAACCTAAACCTGATCACTACAGCTCCTACTGTAGTTTACGAAATTCTACAAACAGACGGTGAGATCTTACATATTGATTCACCAGCAGCTCTGCCTCCAATCTCTAATATTGCAGAAATCAGAGAGCCTATTGCTGAATGTCGCATGCTGATGCCTTCAGAATACGTAGGTGCCATCATGAAGATCTGTCAGGAAAAGAGAGGTATTCAGACTGGTCTTGTTTACCACGGTGAGCAGGTTGCTTTAACTTATGAAATTCCAATGTCTGAGGTTGTGTTAGATTTCTTTGACAGAATCAAATCAGCTTCAAGAGGTTATGCTTCATTAGACTATGGTTTCAAACGTTTTAACTGCGATGATCTGGTAAGAATGGATATCTTAATTGCAGGTGAAAGAGTCGATGCTTTAGCTGTGATCTTACATCGTTCAGTAGCTCAATCACGTGGTAGAGCTATTGTTGAAAAAATGAAGGAAGTAATTCCAAGACAGATGTTCGATATTGCAATTCAGGCAGCTATCGGCTCACAGATTATTGCTCGTTGTACTGTAAAAGCATTACGTAAAGACGTGCTGGCAAAATGTTATGGTGGTGATATTACTCGTAAGAGAAAGCTACTTGAAAAACAGAAAGCCGGTAAGAAACGTATGAAACAGTTAGGTCGAGTAGAAGTACCTCAGGATGCATTCCTTGCAATCTTGAAGGTTGGTAAGGAATAAACTTACAAAGGGATAATTATGATAAGTTTGATTTCACAAAATTTATTTGCATTCGTGCTGTTCATTGCAACTGTTGTTTCAGGAATAGCATGGGGCTATGACTATAAGTTTGAGCGGCCAAAGAGAAAGGCTCGTTTAGAAGAGTCTAATGCTAACAGCAAGCTTTCATCTAAGGAGCGTAAAGCTCTGTTAGAGCCTAAGAATATTGTAGGTCAGGTAGGATCATTATTCTTTATCCTCTTGGTAGTATTCTTATTCAGATCATTCCTTTATGAGCCATTTAGAATTCCTTCAGGCTCAATGTTACCTACTCTGCAGGATGGTGATTTCATCGCTGTAAGTAAGTGGGAGTACGGAATTAAGAATCCTTTAACTAACAATGTACTTTTCAAAACCACAGAGCCTAAAAGAGGCGACATCATTGTATTTAAGTACCCTGAAGACAAGAACGTAGACTTCATCAAGAGAATCGTCGGTGAGCCTGGCGACACCATTATTTATCAGGATAAGCATTTATATGTGTTAAAGCATGATGCTCCTGAAGGCTCTGTCCCTGAACTTATCTCCACAAAGATGGTTGAGTCTGTTGAAGATGAAGTTATGGGCTTTAATGAGACTTTTGATGTATTTGAAGAGTCTTTCTATGATGGTGAGTCTCACACTATAAGAGTAGCTCCTAATGCTCCTATAATGTCAAGATACTATTATGTACAGACAGGTCGTCCTGTTGGTATGTGGAAAGTTCCTGAGAACAACTACTTTGTAATGGGGGATAACCGTGACAACAGTAAGGACAGTCGTTTCTGGGGATTTGTCCCATATGAGAATATTGTAGGTAAGACAACTGCAATTTGGTTATCTTTTGATTTTAAACGTAAGAGCGACAGTGCACTTCCAGCATGGGTGCCTACAGCCGTAAGATTTGACAGAATTGGTGGCATCAAATAATAAAAATGTCAGAGAAGATAAACGTTATTGAGTTACAGAATTTAGAATTAAAACTTGGTTATTCTTTTCAGAACCTAAGCCTATTAAATCAGGCTTTAACTCACAGAAGCTTTGGTAGTATTCACAATGAGCGCCTAGAGTATTTAGGTGACTCAATTTTAGGAATGATCATTGCAAAAGATCTTTATGATCGCTTTCCTAAATGCCCTGAAGGCGACCTTACACGTATGCGCTCAACTTTAGTAAGAGAAACTACTTTAGCACAGTTAGCTCGTGAATTCGGTATCGGAAATTGCTTAAGATTAGGTCCTGGTGAATTAAAAACCGGTGGCTTCAGACGTGATTCTTTAATTGCTGATGCAGTAGAGTCAATCATCGGTGCAATGTTCATTGATACCAATGAGGATTTTCCTCGCGTAAGACAGGTCGTTTTGTCATGGTTTGCAAGCAGACTTCAAACAATTAAACCTGATGTAAACCAAAAAGATCACAAATCAACTTTGCAGGAACTGTTGCAGTCAATGCATAAACCACTGCCAATCTATAAAGTTGAAGCAATCAAAGGCACTGACAATGATCAGATCTTTGTGGTATCAGCAACCGTTGATGGTGTTCCTGTACAGACCGGTGAAGGTTCTTCTCGTAGAAGAGCAGAACAGGAAGCAGCTGGTCTTGTGTTAGATTATTTTGAAAAGAATAGCAAAAAGTAATGCTTTTTGAAGGATAGTTAATGTCATATTTTGGTTTTGTAGCAATTATCGGCAGGCCTAATGTAGGTAAGTCAACACTGATGAACCACTTAATCGGTCAGAAGATTTCTATTACCTCAAGAAAGCCTCAGACAACTCGTAACCGTATCATGGGCATTGACACTGAAGGTGAGTATCAGGTGGTATATGTTGATACTCCTGGTCTGCACCGTGAAGAGAAAAAGGCAATCAATCACTTAATGAACAGAGCTGCTGAAAGCTCATTAGGTGATGTTGAACTGATCTTAATGGTAATTGATCCTGCACACTGGACTGATGATGATGAAATGGCTTTTGCTAGAGTAAAGCAGGCAAAGGTTCCTGTAGTTTTAGTTATCAACAAGGTAGATACAGTAGCAGATAAAGAAACTCTACTACCTTTAATTGATAAGCTAAGTAAGACTATATCCTTTAAAGATATTGTGCCTGTATCTGCATTACGTGGCACTAATTTACATATCTTAAAGGATTTGATTAAGCAGTCTCTGCCAGAAGGAGATCACCTCTTCCCTGATGACAGTATCACTGATCGTTCTTCAAGATTCTTAGCAGCTGAAATTGTAAGAGAGAAGTTAATGCGTCAGATGGGCGATGAACTTCCATACAGTTCAACTGTTGAAGTTGAAGAGTTCCGTGATGACAATGGTTTATTAAGGATCAGTGCTGCTATCTTAGTTGAGCGCGATGGTCAGAAGAAGATGGTCGTAGGTGCCGGTGGTTCAAGAATTAAGATGATCGGTACTGAAGCTCGTAAAGATATGGAAAAGCTTTTTGACAGCAAAGTGTTCTTAAAACTCTTTGTGAAGGTAAAGGCAGGATGGTCTGATGATGCTCGAGCTCTAAAGAGCTTAGGCTATGACGATTTTGAGCGCTAGTACGAGTAGTTTTATTGAGAAAAAGTAAATGCTCTCTTTAGATGGTGAGCCTGGCTTCATTCTTCATACAAGGCCCTACAAGGAACATAGTCTTCTTGTAGAGCTTTTTACTTTAAATTATGGCAGATTAAGCGCTGTAGCAAGACTGTCAAATAAAGTTGCATCAAGAAGTTCCGGTATCTATCAGCCTTTAATCCCCCTCAAAATGACATTAAAGCAATCAAGGGGATCATTGTGGACTTTATCTGATGTCTTTATGCAAAGAGGGGCCTACAAAATAGAGGTACCAACTTTGTTTTGTGCAATCTATGTTAATGAGCTTATCTATAATTTAGTAAAAACTCATGAGAGTATGCCTAAGTTATTTGCTCAATATTTAAAGACCTTAGAAGATCTTGAAGCGGGAAAGGACAGTTCCTTAACGTTAAGAACTTTTGAGACAACTCTGTTAGAGAACTTAGGATATGGCATTGATTTTTCTCAATCAGATAAAGGTGAGATAAAGGATGATTTGTGTTACCACTTTGATTTAAACAGTGGTTTCCTGCTCTCATCTGCATCTGAGGATTATTCCTACAGAGGATATGATCTAATCAACATAAGACATAATGACATGAGGGCTAAAAGCACTCGTGATGTGTTAAAAAAGTTAAATAAATGCGTAATTGATTCTCTTTTAGAAGGAAGAAAGCTTAAAAGTAGAGAACTTTATGCACAGTTTTTAATGGTGAAATAATGGTTACTTTTTACAAACCTCAGAAAAAAGAAGTTGAAAAAAAAGCTATCAAAGTAAATTGTACTGATCTTGATTTGCAAGGTCGTGGTGTAGCAAGAGATGACAAGTATGTCTATTTCGTAGAAGGTCTGATGCCAGGCGACAGTGCAAATGTCTTAATCTCAAATGTAAAAGGTAAGATTGCAACCGGCAAAATCACCAAGATCATTAAACCGTCAGATAAGAGATTAAAAAAAGACTGTGCTCTAATTGGTACCTGTGGAGGATGCTCATTACAGCATATTCCATCAGATATGCTCATTGAGTCAAAAGTAAAAGGTATCGAAAAGTTATTTGCCAAAACTCTTCCTAATCCATTAGGTGACCCTGCATTTGTGCATCAGGGTAAAAACACTGAATACAGAAGAGCCTGTCGATTTGCTATCCGTGGCGATCATGGAAAATTGCATTTAGGTTTTAGAGAAGAAAAATCTCACAACCTCGTAAAAATCATTGATTGTCTGTGCCTCTCAGAGCGCATGAACAATGCGATTGAGCCTTTAAATAAAGTTATTAACAGCATGAAGCAAAAGTCTTCATTAGGTCATGTTGAATTCTTAGATTCAGATGGCGCGTTAGGTGTACTTTTACGTATGACTAAGACCTTGTCTGATGAGGATGCTGCTCTTTTATGTGAGTATGGAAAATCTTTCAATGCAGTTATCAGCGTAGTTGAGCCTTATAAAGATCCTATGAGAATTTCTAAGGTTGAAACAACACGTGAAAGATTTATCTATGGTTCAAAAGATGATCTTTTTATTTCCTCTCACGGTGTTAAGTTAAAGTGCAAACCTTCATCATTTGTGCAAATCAACAAAGAAATGAACGAAAAGATGATTGATACTGTACTATCAATGCTGGATGTAAACGATAGCAGTAAGATCATGGATTTGTTCTGTGGTTTAGGTAACTTTACCATGCCAATAGCAGCAACAGGTGCAAAAGTTGTAGGTGTGGATATCGTTTCAAAGATGATTGAAGATGCTCGTGAAAATGCTAAGGAATTAGGCTTTGAAAAGGCTTCATTTGAAGTAGCAGATCTTGAAGAGTTATTTGAAAATCAGTCTTGGGCAAAAGATAACTATGATGCTGTAGTATTAGATCCAGGTCGTCAGGGAGCTAAAAGAGCGGTGCTCTTTTTAGCTAAGAAAAAGGTTCCAAAGATTGTCATGATTTCATGCAATCCTCTTGCAGCCTCAAGAGATTCCCTTGAATTAGTAAAGGCTGGATATAAAATAAAACAGTGGGGCGTATGTGATATGTTCCCTAGAACTTCTCATGTTGAGATGATTTTGGAGTTTTCTTTATAAGATGTAGCTAGAAGTAATAGCAAAGCTTTGTTCTTATAAAGACGATTGGTAGAAATTTACAGGTGGAAAAATGGTTGCGATAAGACAGACTCACAGTTCTACTTTTGATTTTGCAAAATGGGTTGATGAATTAGCTCTACAGCCAGATCAGAAAGATGCCATCCACAAAACCAATGAGTTTGTTTTACGCTGTATCAGAAAAAGTGAGGTTGCAGAAGATTTCGTAAGCCCTGATGACTTAGTTGCCCGCTTTAACCATATCTCATCAGAAATTGTGGGCATTCTGATGACACTAAATATGGATCTGCCTTCATTACAGGTGTCCATACTGTATCCAGCCTATGAGAACAGCTTTATTTCAATTGATGCTGTAAATGATGTCTTTGGTCCAAAGATTTCATCTTTATTGCTTGCAGTAAAAGATATGGAAGCTATCCGTTCTTTACAGACACTAAACTCAGACAATGTAACCGAAGAGCAGGTAGATAGAGTTCGTCGCATGATCCTCGCAATGGTTAAAGACGTACGAGCTGTGGTTATCAAACTTGCTGAAAGAATTGCGGTTATCAGAAATTCAGATAGAGAAGACGAGAGTGCTAGAACATTAATCGCTAAAGAGATCTCTAATATCTACGCTCCACTTGCTAATAGATTAGGTATCGGACAGTTAAAGTGGGAACTAGAAGATTTAGCCTTTAAGTTCTTACATCATGACACCTATATGGAAATTGCCCATGATTTAGGTGAAAGACGTCTAGAAAGAGAAAGCTATATTGATAACTTTGTAAAGAATTTAGCAGCTCTTTTAAAAGAAGAAGGTATCGAAGCTACTGTATATGGTCGTCCAAAACATATTTACAGTATCTACAGAAAGATGCAGAAAAAGCATCTGAAGTTCAATCAGCTCTTTGATATCAGAGCTGTTAGAGTTGTGGTTAATACAGTAGAAGAGTGTTACGCAACACTAGGTATTATTCATACCAACTTTGAACATATCGCTAAAGAATTTGATGACTACATTGCTAATCCAAAGCCAAATGGCTATCAGTCTATTCATACTGTAGTTTATGGTGAAGGTCACAAGGTTGTAGAAGTTCAGATTAGAACTGAAAAAATGCACCAACTAGCAGAACTGGGTGTGGCAGCTCACTGGAAGTACAAAGAAGGTAATGGTCAGAGCCAGGGCGTTGAAGAGAGAATTAACTGGTTAAGAAAGCTTTTGTCATGGCGCGATGATATGGTCGAGTCAGGCTCCCTACAAGAAGAGTTCAAAAAGCAGGTATTTGAAAACCGTGTTTATGTCTTTACTCCAAATGGTGAAGTTATCGATTTGCCTAATGGAGCTACACCGCTGGACTTTGCTTATCAGGTTCATACCATGATTGGTCACCGTTGTATCGGTGCAAAAGTAGACGGCAGAATCGTACCTTATACCTATAAGCTCAAGACTGGTGAACAGGTTGAGATTATTACTCAAAAGAATCCTAATCCATCAAGAGACTGGTTAAAGGTTGAAAAAGGATTCTTACATACCAATAAAGCTAGAAACAAAGTTCAGTCATGGTTTAGAAAAGTTGATTTTGAAAAGAATAAAGAAGCAGGTGAAGAACTCTTAGAAAAAGAGCTTTCAAAGTCTGATCTAAATTTAAATAAAGATCAGGTTGCTTCTATTCTAAAAGAGAAACTCTCTAAATTTAATTTAAAGACTGTAGACGACCTTTTAGCCAATGTAGGTGCAGGTGATATCGGTATCAACATTATCATGGGAATTCTCAATGATAGAGTTGAGAAGGAATCTCCTGTACAGACTGACAATAAAGAAATCATTGAAGACATCATCAACAGGAAGCCTGCTGAAGAGATCTTAAAGAAAACCAAACACCGTAGTGGCATCGTGGTCGAAGGTGTTGGTGACTTAATGACTCATATGGCAAAGTGCTGTCAGCCAATTCCTGGGGACGAGATCATAGGTTTCGTAACTCAAGGCAGAGGCATCTCTGTTCACAGAAAAGACTGTGAAAAATTCAAGAGAATGACTATGTTATTCCCTGAGCGCGTTGTAGATGCAACCTGGGGCGATAATGTAGTTGATTCTGGTCGAGGTTATACCGTAACCATAAGAGTGGTAGGCTCAGACTATTCTGGTTTCTTAAGAGATGTAACGACTGTTATCGCTAATGAGAAGATGAACGTTATCGGTGTTCGCTCTCATGTGGATAAGACTAAAGATCTTTCTTTAATAGATATCGATCTTTTAGTTGTAAGTATACCTGTACTTACTAGAACTCTAGCTAAACTAAATGACCTGCCTACGGTTACAGAAGCTAAGAGACTGTAGTAAACAGCTTGAAGGAAACTTCCTTTAACAATACTATCAATTTTCTTCTAAAGACTGACAGAACATAGGCTTTTATGAACTGTCGGTCTGTATGTTTTTTTAACGTATCATAGTGCGTTGAGTGTGGTATAATTCATCGCTTATAAGTTAACAATTTTGGAGTTTTTATGTCCTCATCTCCTAAGATTATTTTTGTTACCGGTGGTGTAGTATCTTCATTAGGTAAAGGTATTGCCGGTGCATCTTTAGCTGCAGTACTTGAAGCACGCGGATTAAAGGTAACCATTATGAAACTGGATCCATATATCAACGTTGATCCAGGCACCATGAGCCCAATTCAGCATGGTGAGGTTTTTGTAACAGAGGATGGTGCAGAAACCGATCTTGATTTAGGACACTATGAGCGTTTTATCAACGCTAAGATGTCTAAAAAGAATAACTTCACAACAGGTAGAATCTATTCAGACGTTATCAGAAAGGAACGTCGTGGTGATTACTTAGGCGCTACTATTCAGGTTATTCCACACATCACTAACGCTATCAAAGAGAGAATTTTACAGGGTTGCGAAGGCAATGATGTAACCTTAGTTGAAATCGGGGGTACCGTAGGTGATATCGAGTCATTACCATTCTTAGAGGCTATTCGTCAGTTAGCAGTTGATATTGGTAGAGAGAATGCTCTATTCATGCACCTGACCTTAGTTCCATACTTAAAGACTTCAGGCGAAGTTAAGACCAAGCCTACACAGCACTCTGTAAAAGAGTTACTGTCAATCGGTATTCAGCCTGATATCTTAATCTGCCGTTCAGAGATGGGCATCCCAGCTCATGAGCGTCATAAGATTGCAATGTTCTGTAACGTATCAGAGAACGCTGTAATCAACATGAAGGATGTAGATTCAATCTACAAGATCCCTGCTTTATTAAAGAGCCAGTACTTAGATCAGTTAGTTGTTGATAGATTCCACTTTGATGTTCCAGAAGCTGACTTATCAGATTGGGAGCAGGTTCTATATCAGCAGGCTAACACCACTGGTGAAGTTACCATTGGTATGGTAGGTAAGTATGTTGAATTACATGATGCCTACAAGTCAGTTAACGAGGCTTTAAAACACGGTGGATTAAAGAACCGTTTACAGGTTCATATCAAATACATCGATTCTGAGGATGTAGAAGTAAAGGGCACTGATGTATTAGCAGGTCTTGATGCAATCTTAGTTCCAGGCGGTTTTGGTAAGCGTGGTATTGAAGGTAAGATCGCTGCTGCAAAATATGCTCGTGAAAATGGTATCCCTTACTTAGGCATCTGCTTAGGTATGCAGGTTGCTTTAATCGAGTACGCAAGAGATGTTGCTGGTATGGTTGGTGCAAACTCAACAGAGTTTGATCCTGATACTAAGTACCCAGTAGTAGCTCTAATCACTGAGTGGAAGGATGAGTCAGGTAAGGTTGAGAAACGTTCTGACAAATCTGATCTTGGCGGTACTATGAGATTAGGCGGTCAGTTATGCCACTTACAGCCAGGTTCTAAGGTAAGAGAGCTTTATGGTCAGGACGACATCGTTGAGCGTCACCGTCACCGTTATGAGGTAAACAACAATCTAATTAAGCAGATCACTGACAAGGGCTTAAAGATTGCTGGTTTATCAACAGATAACAAGCTCGTTGAAATTATCGAGAACCCTAACCACCCATGGTTTATTGGTGTTCAGTTCCATCCTGAATTTACCTCTAACCCAAGAAAGGGTCATCCTCTATTCTCTGGCTTCATTAAAGCTGCTAAAGAATACCAGGATAAACACAGCAGATAACAGTAGACTATGAAAGTACTTGCTCTATTTCTTATAGCTTTGATTGGCTACTTGGGTTATGACATTTGGTTTGGTCGTAACGGAGTAGAGCAGTATGAGTCTATGTCAAAACAGTATGAAGAAGCTTCGAAGACTTCGAAGCTTCTCGAACAGCGAAATCAAGCCTTAGAAGATGAAATCTCAGATCTTAAACAAGGCAACCTCGTTGTTGAAGAATTAGCTCGCTCTGAGCTAGGCATGGTAAAGAAATCAGAAACTTTTTACCGTGTAATCGACAAGGATAACGTTCAAAACAACCGCAGATAGGAGTGCTTTTTGTGGAAAGCTCTCGAATAGATGTAGTCGTTCCTGCTGCAGGCGTTGGCAAACGCATGCATCTTAACATTCCCAAGCAATACGCTCTTCTTTCAAACAAAACCGTTCTAGAACACACAGTTTACGCTTTACTTAATTGCCCATATGTAGGCAATGTTATTGTAGGTGTAAGTGCTGAAGATGAATATTTTGATACCTTAGAGATTAGTCATAATCCTAGAGTTATCAAAGGAAAAGGCGGTAAAGAGCGATCTGACACTGTAAGATTGAATCTTGAGACTGTAGCAACTGAATATGTCATGGTGCATGATGCAGCCAGACCTTTAATTAGTCAGGATGATCTTAAAAAATTGGCCGTTCTTACTAAAGATGACGTTAACGGCGCCATCTTAGCTTGCAAAGTATCTGATACTTTAAAAATGGTTTCAGACGAAAAAATAATAAAAACCGTTCCTCGAGAGAATATGTATCGAGCATATACTCCACAAATGTTTAAAACAAAATTATTAAAACAAGCTTTAGAACACGCAGACAAAAATCATTTAGCTATCACTGATGATGCCTCAGCTATGGAAGTTTTAGGTTATGAGGTTTTGATTGTAGAAGGTGATTCAGGTAATTTTAAATTAACCACACCTGACGATCTAAAATTAGCAAAATTGATGATAGAAAAAGGAAACAATTAAGATGTTTAGAATCGGTCATGGCTTTGATGTTCATAAATTTGGTGGTGTTGGTCCTTGCACTTTAGGCGGTGTAAAAGTTCCTTATGAACAAGGCCTTATAGCCCACTCTGATGGTGATGTAGTCTTACATGCTATCTCCGATGCCCTTTTAGGAGCACTGGCATTAGGTGATATAGGTCACTTCTATCCAGATAATGACGACAGATTTTTAAATATCGACAGCAGAATTCTTTTGCGTGACGTAGTAGATAAAATTCATTCATTAGGGTATAAAGTGGTTAATGTTGATACCACTATCATGGCTCAGGCACCAAGGATGGCTGCATATGAGTCGGAGATGATTAAGAATGTAGCATCCGATCTTAAAGTCGATGTAAGCTGTGTCAGCATTAAGGCAACTACAACCGAAAAATTAGGTTTTACAGGCAGAAAAGAGGGCATAGCAGTAGAATCTGTAGCACTTCTGCAAAAGGCAGAGTAATTTTATGAGAATCTTTACATATCTTTATGCTTTATTTGAAGGCTTATCAAGGCATAAATTAGCAGTTTATATCATGTGTATAAACTCTTTTGCCGAATCTGTATTCTGGCCAATTCCACCAGATGTAATGCTGATCCCTATGTGTTTATATCACAGAAGACGTGCTTACTATTATGCTTTTTTAACTGTTCTATTCTCAGTCTTAGGTGCGATTGTAGGTTACAGCTTGGGCTATTATGTTTACGACCCATATATAGCAGATTTCATTAGCTTTATGCACTATGACCAGGCTCTAGAAGTGGTTCGTTCATGGCTTACTCAAGAATACGGTATCTTAATGATCTTTGTAGGAGCATTTACTCCTATTCCTTATAAGGTAATTGCAGTAGGTACAGGCTTAGTGGCAGCCGAGAGTGTGATGAACACAGGCGCTTCAGGAATGTTAAACATCTTTAACTTCGTTTTAGTGTCATTAGTTGGTCGTGGTCTGCGTTTCTTTATTGAAGCAATCTTGATATCCCTTGGTGGAGACAAGATGGAAAAGACAGTTAAGCATTATATTGATGTAATTGGATGGGCTTGTGTAGCACTGATTGCAATCTTTATTCTGTATAAAGTCTTTGCTTAATTAAAATTACAATTTTACCTGAGGAAAAAAACTCCTCAGGTAAGCCCTCAAAATGAGCAGAAAGTAGTATTTCTGCTGTCTAATCTCTTAATTTTGTAAAAAATTTTTCTGTTTTTACAAATTCTGTGTAACAATGTTTTTAGCAGTATATTCTTAGAACATTGTAGAAAACAAAGATAATAAGTGTTAACTAAAAAACAGTCTGAGACTAATTTTTTTAACATAGATTATTTGAACAGATTACAAAAAGTTTTTTTAGTGTAAAGGCAAGTTAAAGAAAGATTTCCTTTATACAAAATGAAATAGTTAAATGAAGATCAAATTTTTTTCTGCTTTTTTAGCCTGTGCTTTTTTATCTGTAGTTACAGTATCTGCCGTAGGTTGTGCCTCAGATAAGAACAATTCAGGCAATCAGGCCATAGTTGAGTATTCAAAGCCGGTTCATGTAAGCAGAAGTGTAAAAAGTCAGCGTGTCTATGCTGCTTCTGCAAATGAGAAAACAAGAGCAGGAGTCATTAAGCCTTATTCTACAAATACCTCTAGTGTCAAAAGTGGTGTTGTAAAGCCATATTCAAATTCATCAAATAATGTAAATTATCAGAATAATCAGGCTATACAAGTAATTCCTAGTGCTCTTCCTTTTGGCAATATCTATCAGGTAAAGCCTGGTGATACTCTGTATTCTATTGCCTTTAGATATGGTAGAGATTACCGTGATCTAGCATCAGATAATGGAATTGCAGCGCCTTACAATATTACAGTAGGCCAAAACATTAGACTTACACCAGCTACTGCTACAGTTCTGCCAGCAAGTCAAACTTCAGTTACTGATAATTCACAAGCTCAAAGTTCAGTAAAGAGCACCGTAACAACAAATATTTCACATAAGGCTGATGCCGCACCAACTAAAGATAAGATCACAGGTGATTTTTATACTGTAAAATCAGGTGATTCTTTGATGTCTATTTCACGTAAGAGTGGAGTTAGCTATTCAAATCTAATTAGGATAAATCACCTTCAAAAGCCATATGGCATTTATACTGGTCAGCGAATTTACTTAAAGTCTAATTCAAGCAGTGAAAGTTTAGCTGACAGAATACCTCAGAAGGTAGTGCCTGTAGCTGGTGGAAATACACAGATTACTGCAAATTCAACTGCAGTCCCTGCGTCAGTTGCAACTGCTCCTACAAAGGTCGTATCCGGTAAAAGCCGTGCTGTATCAGGTGTATCTTGGATGTGGCCTGCTCGCGGTACTGTAATTAGAAACTTCTCTTCAACCAATAAGGGAATTGATATTGCAGGATCTCGTGGTCAGAATGTAAACGCAGCTGCTTCAGGTCAGGTAGTATATTCAGGTAATGCTCTTCGAGGCTATGGTAATCTGATTATTATCAATCACGACAATGAATATCTGTCAGCATATGCTCATAACGATATGTTATTAGTAAAAGAAGGTCAGAGAGTCAAGAAAGGTCAAGTCATTGCAAAAATGGGCTCTACAGATGCTTCAAGAGTAATGTTGCATTTTGAAATCAGATATCGAGGAAACTCTGTAAATCCTCGTAAGTATTTACCATGAATAACGACAACAATATAAACAAACGATAATTAAATAAGGATCTCCATGGATAAGTTAAAAGAAGACGCTGACGATTTTGCAGATAAGGTTCTGCAGAATTTAGCTGATGTTGAATCAGATAGTGGCAATGACAGAAAATCAGGTGCAGATAAGGCTTCTAAAGCAGACTCCTCAGATCTTTTGTCAAACTATTTCTCATCAATCAGACGTTACCCATTACTGTCATCAGAGCAGGAAAACTCTATCGGCAGAAAGGCTAAAGAAGGTGACAAACGTTCTATTGATATGATGATCACCTCTAATCTACGCTTAGTAGTTAAGATTGCTAAAAACTACCGAGCAAGAGGTATTCCTTTATTAGATTTAATTGAGGAAGGAAATTTAGGTCTTATTCATGCTGTGCAAAAGTTCGAACCTGATAGAGGTTTCCGTTTCTCAACTTATGCTACCTGGTGGATTAGACAGAGTATTGAACAGGCTATTATGTGCCAGTCCAGAATGGTAAGATTGCCTGTACATATAATTAAAGATATCAACATTGTCTTAAAAGCTAAAAGAGCCTTACAGGAGGCTGATATTTCAAAGCCTGTATCAATTCAGCAGATTGCTGATAAAACAGGCAAAAACATTGATGAGGTAAGTTCCTTACTGGCAATGCTAGAAGGTACTACCCCGCTTGATATGAGCGTAAAAGGCTCTGATGACAAGGAAGTATCATTACTTGATATTGTGCCTGATACTAAGGCAGAATCTCCTTTTGATCATGTAGATAAGCGTGAAATTGTTGAGATTGTAAGAAACTGGTTTAATGATCTACCTGAAAAGCAGCAGATGGTAGTTTTATACCGCTTTGGTTTGAATGATGAAGATGTATTAACCCTAGAAGAAGTAGGCGCTAAGATTGGGCTTACCCGTGAGCGCGTACGTCAAATCCAGAGTGAAGTTTTAAAGAGTTTGAGAAAGACTTTTGAAGCTTACGGAATTGATAAAAATTCTATTGGTGTACCTTCAGGAGACAACCACTAACTAAATAGAAAAGCAGGTGTAAACCTGCTTTCTTGCAACCATTTTGTTTTCTAAATTTTATTTTTTAACTCAAAGAGCAGATTTAAGGCTGCAATTGGAGTTAAGGTATTTAAATCTATCTTTCTTAGATCGTCTAAAACTTCAGGTTCTTTATAAACAATCTTCTCTTTTACGGTAACACTTGGAGTGTCGCTTGTGCTTGCACTGTCGGTGTCTATTGTTGAGTTTTGATTATTCAGAGTCTTTCCTTGCTCTTTATTTTCAATAGTCTTTTTAGCATAAGAGATAACTTCACTAGGCAGACCTGCTAGTTTTCCAACTTCTATTGCATAAGAGTAATTCTGAGAGCCTTCATTTGCTTTGTATAAGAAGACAATTGAGCCATCAAACTCAGTTGCTTTAAAACAGATATTTTTAACATTTGAATAAGTGTCAGCTAATGATGCAATCTCAGGGTAATGAGTTGAAAATAAGGTAAAGCAGTTAACTTTTGAACATAGATATTGTGCAATAGATAAAGCTAAGGCACTGCCTTCATAAGTACTGGTTCCCCTACCAATTTCATCCATTAGAACTAAGCTGTTTACAGTTGCGTTGTTAATGATGGATGAGGCCTCCTCCATTTCTACCATGAAAGTTGATCTGCCAGATGAGAGATCGTCTGAAGCTCCAATTCTTGTAAAGATCCTGTCGATATTTCCTATATGTGCTTCATTTGCTGGAACAAAGCAACCAATTCTAGCCATAATGGTAATAAGAGCAGTTTGTCTCATATAAGTAGACTTACCACCCATATTAGGACCAGTGATGACGAGCATATGCTTGTCTTTTAGCTCGATAGAATTGCTTACAAATGGTTTATCAGTAATTTTTTCAATTACAGGATGTCTGCCATCTACGATTTTAATAATATGTTCATTTGATAATTGAGGCCTTACATAGTTGCCTGATTTTGATACCACAGCAAAGCCGTTTAAAACATCAATTAGTGACAGTATCTGAGATAGTCGTGTGAGTTCAGGAAGTTTTTGTTGTAACTCATGCTCTACAGCGTGGAATAACTCATCTTCAAGTTCTAGTGAGCGCTCTTTTGCAGAGACTGCCTTTTGCTCTAACTCTTTTAACTCTGGGGTGATATAACGTTCATTGTTTTTTAAAGTCTGACGTCTGATATAGTACTCAGGGACTTTTTCTGACTGAGCTTTTGAAACCTCAATATAGAAACCGTGAACGGAATTGAAGTTTACTTTTAAAGTAGTGATACCGGTTTTTTCTCTTTCTTCCTGCTCAATCTTTAATAAGAGCTCTTGAGAACCACTCATGAGTTCACGTAATGAATCAAGCTCTTCATTATAACCTTGTGCAATCACATCACCGTCACGTAGGAATGTGGAAGGAAAATCTTTAATTGCACTGGTTAGCAAAGCTACTACGTCAAAGAGTGGATCAACTTTTTCATTTAAAGAGATAAGTGTCTGTTGTCCCGACTTTAAAAGGAAGTTCTTTAAATCAGGAATTAGTTTTAATGAATCACGTAAAACAGCAAGATCTTTTGGTTTACTTGAAGACAGTCCTATTCTGGCAACAATTCTTTCGATATCACCTATTCTCTCTAAGGTTTGAGATAAGATCTCGTTATCTGAATTACATAAAGCTTCTACGATGTCTAATCTCTGATTTACAGTCTCGTTGTTGCGAAGAGGCTCTACAAGCATGCGTCTTGTCAGTCTTTGTCCCATTGGAGTTAAGGCATTATCAAGTACACTTAATAATGATCCCTGTTTTTCTCCCTTTAAGTTTGACAAGATCTCCAAGTTTCTTTGAGCGCAATGATCTAAGAGTACAAACTCTGAATTATCGTCTCTTGAAATTGATTTAATGTGCTCTAAAGGCACATTCTGAGTATTCTTTACATAGGCAAGCAGAGCACCTGCTGCACAGATGCCGTCTTCAAGATTTTCAATATCAAAACCAAATAAGCTATTAGTACCAAATTGAGAACATAAAAGCTTATAGCAGGTTTCTAGTTTAAAGTTCCAAGGAGCTAAAGCTTTTCTTGAATGAATCTCCTGGAAGAGGTCAATCTCTTTGAAATTTTCTTCATAAACTATTTCAATAGGGGAGATTTTTTCAATATAAAGTTTTAATTCAGATTTAGTAGGACAGATTGTTGTTTTAAATAGTCCTGAACCTAAAGAGATATAGGCTAGTCCGTAATAGTGTTTGCCTTTGTAAATACAAGCTGTGAATACATCCTGTCTGTCTGGGGCAATACCTTCTTCGGTTACAGTTCCAGGAGTAATGATCTTAGATACTTTTCTTACCATGGTTTTCTGCGCACCAGGAGTTCCCTGCTGTTCGCAGATGACGCATGACTCGCCTAATTTAATCAGTCTTGCAATATAGTTATCTACAGCATGGAAAGGCACACCCGCCATTGGTATAGGATCACCATTATTGGAGCCTCTTCTTGTTAAAGTAAGATCTAAAAGTTTTGCTACCTTTTTAGCATCTTCATAGAAGAGTTCATAGAAATCACCCAGTCTGTAAAGAACTAGTGTATTTGGATATTGGGATTTAATTTCCAAGTACTGACGCATCATTGGCGTAGCGTTTTGCATTAGTTCTTCCATAATTATGATTTCACTTATTTAAAAATTGCAAAAAATGACAGTAAAAGTCAAAGTATCAAAAAATCAAACTGTATTATAATCTAATCTTAGGTTACTTGATAAACGGTAAAATTGTTATCTATTGAATGTGAATTTTGTATAAATATAAAAAATAGATTGACATATAAGATACTATTAAATAATATATCTATAAATTTAGTTTGTGGAGAAAAAATTACATGGCAAGCTCTAAGTCTTCAGATACAGCATCTTCAAAGTTAGTAGCTAATATCACTAAAGATCCTAAAAAGCAGAAGGCTCTTGAAGCTGCAATGGATCAGATTGAGCGTCAGTTTGGTAAGGGCGCAATTATGCGTTTAGGCCAAAATGAGCTGATGGACATTGAAGCAATTCCTACAGGTTCACTATCTTTGGATATCGCATTGGGTATTGGCGGTTTGCCAATGGGCCGTATCATTGAGATTTATGGTCCTGAATCATCTGGTAAAACAACTTTGACTTTAGAGTTGATTGCTCAGGCTCAGAAAAAAGGTAAGATTTGTGCCTTCATTGATGCTGAGCATGCCTTAGATCCTGTATATGCTAAAAAATTAGGCGTAAATGTTGAGGATGTATTTATTTCTCAGCCAGATACCGGTGAGCAGGCTTTAGAGATTTGTGAAACTCTAGTGCGTTCAGGCGGTATTGATGTTGTGGTTATCGACTCTGTAGCAGCATTAGTTCCAAAGGCTGAAATTGAAGGTGAGATGGGTGATAACCATGTCGGTCTGCAGGCAAGATTGATGTCTCAGGCATTACGTAAATTAACCGGTATCGTAAAGCAGGCTAACTGTATGGTTGTCTTCATTAACCAGTTACGTATGAAGATTGGTGTAATGTTTGGTAACCCTGAGACTACCACTGGTGGTAATGCCTTAAAGTACTACGCATCAGTTCGTCTGGATATTAGAAAGAGTACTGCTTTGAAGAATAAAGAAGAGGTTATCGGTAACGAGACTAAGGTTAAGGTGGTTAAGAATAAGGTTGCTCCTCCATTTAAGACCGCTAACTTCCAGATCCTCTTTAACTACGGTATTGCTAAAAACGGTGAGTTAATCGATCTTGGTGTGAATGCAAAGATTGTTCAAAAGACAGGTGCATGGTTTGCCTATAATGGCCAGAAGATTGGTCAGGGTAAAGTAAATGCCATGAAGTTCTTAGATGATAATCCTGCTGTAGCAGATGAGATTGAGCAGAAGATCAGAGAGTACTATAAGAACAATAATGACTATGATGATACAGCATCAATCGGTTCATCAGAGGCAGAGAATGCAGATAGTGCTGATCTTGATGGATTAGGTCCTGATGTAGATACCGATGATCTCATCACTCCAATTCCTGATGATCTATAAAGAACACGAATTTTGGTGATAATGCTCCTTGTCACCAAAAACGACTGTTAAAAGTAGCACTTAAGATGTTTAGAAGTTCTACTGTAAAGAAAAAAGATGAAGATCCAGCGCATGCGCTAAACGCTGTGTTGCGTCTTCTTACACGCCGAGAATATTCCATCCTTGAGCTTTATACGAAGCTTTCTCAAAAGTATACCAAAGAAGCTGTAAAAGACGCTTTAAAAAAATGTATTGATAACAGCTGGCAGTCAGAAAAGCGTTATATGGAAATGCTCTTTAATCATCTAAAAAATCAGTGTTATGGTCCTAGAAAAGTAGTGATGGAAGCCTCAAAGAAAGGAGTTAAATCAGAGTACTATCAGCAGTATTTAGATGAAACAGACTGGATTGAGATTGCTTTGACTTTTCTAAATAAAAAGATCCCAAATGATTTAGAACTTACCTTTGAGAATAAACAAAAGTATTTAGCCTCTTTAGCAAGACGTGGTTTTTCAACTTCTGATTGCTTAGAGGCAATGGAAAGGTACGAGTCTGACCGTTTTTTATCCAACTAGCACTAGCACAAATTATGTTAAAAATATGACGTCAGATAATTACATGATTGAATAATTCAACATATCACTAGATATGCCTAATAATAAAGTAAAGAACAAATTATAATCGATAAAATCAAACAAGAGATATTTGTAACTTTTTTCCTAAGCCTTTAGCTAGTTTTAACAGAGTGTTCAGCGAAGGATTTGCATTTCCATTTTCAATTTTTGACAAATCAGCTTGTGTAATGCCTGATAATTGAGATAATTCTTTTTGTGTAAGATTCTTTTCTGGCAAGAATAATACTTTCTATTAATGCGTATTTTGCTTCCAACGTATCATATTCTTTTTTTTACTTTTGGATCTTTCAGTTGTTCATTAAGAAAATCTTCAAATTTGTTACTCATTTTCTTGCTCCTTTTCAAGAAGTCATCACGGTATGATTTTGCTTTTTCTATTTCTTTTTTTGGAGTTTTTTGTGTTTTCTTAACAAAGCCATTGGTTAATACGGCTTTCTTTCCAATGCAAAAGAAATAAAGAACTCTTGTAAGATTAGTCCCTACTATTGTTCTTATTTCGAAAATTCCGTCATCTAATTTTGATGATTCTGGTCCTCTAAGAGCAGTTCCTACCTTAGCTAATAAATTAATGTTTCATAAAGTCTTTGCCCTTAGTTTTTCGTCGAGACTTAATATAAAATCCTTAGCAGACATACTGCCATCTATTTTTTTCGAAAAAATAATTGAAATTTCAGCTTTTTTTCTGTTACTTTGAAAATACCTTTTTATATTTAATCTTATAATTGTGTTAACTAAAAAGTCGCCATTTATCAGCAAACAAATCAAAGAATTGGCAGATTAATAAAGATAGCTGAAACAAAATTAAAAGGCCAATTTCCATTTTTTATTTGGAAATTGACCTTTAAATTTAAAATATAATTTGAAAAATAGCTCAGAGCAAAATACTGGTGCTTTTAAACAAAGACCGTATTTTTATAAGTAATTAAGCATCAGCCCAAACTTCTTTAGCAATTTCTACTACTAGTCTAATCTTAGCCCACTGTTGTTCGTGTGAAAGAACGTTACCTTCTTCAGTTGAAGAGAAACCACACTGAGTAGATAAGCATAAGTGCTCTAGAGGTACATACTCTGAAGCTTCCTTAATTCTAGCTTTTACAGTTTCTTTATCTTCTAACTCTGGGAACTTAGAAGTGATTAAACCTAAAACTACAGTCTGATCCTTAATGAATCTTAATGGCTTGAAATCGCCTGCTCTATCAGAATCATACTCTAAGAAGAAGCCATCAACGTTGCAGTGACCGAAGAGTAACTCTGCTACAGGCTCATAACCACCTGAACTGAACCAAGTTGAACGGAAGTTTCCACGACAGATGTGCATTGTTAAGGTTAAATCTTTAGGTTTAGCAGCTGCGATCTTATTGATTACTTTTACGTATTCTTCTTGAACTTTCTTAAGATCTCTACCGTAGCCTGAGTATAGAGCAGTCTTTTCAGTTGAGCAGAACTCACCCCATGAGGTGTCGTCGATCTGTAAGTATCTACAACCGTGCTTGTAAAGAATGTTTGCGCAGTCAATCCAAGCTTGGGCAATATCATTGAATAACTGTTCATCGTTATTCTTGTAGAGCTCAATTGGCTCATAATCTTTAGTTCTTACAACGCAGATTTGGTATAACATTGAAGGTGATGGAATAGTGTATTTAACTAAAGTCTCACCAGCAATCTTCTTAATTCTGTCAAAAGCTTCAACAAAAGGATGTGACTCTGAGAAGCCCACTTTTCCAGCAATTCGAACAGTCTCAGCTTTAGGCTGAACGCCTTCAAAATGAGTTGACCAGTTCTTAGCACCAATGTGTTCAATACCATCCAAACCTGCTAAAAAGTCCAGGTGCCAGAAAGCACGACGGAACTCACCATCGGTAACAGCTTTAAGACCATTTCTCTTCTCAGCTTCGACTAGAAGAGCAATTTCTTCATCTTCAATCTTAGTTAACTCTTCTTTTGAGATTAGGTTCTTGTTGAAAAGATTTCTTGCGTTAGCAATTTTTTCGGTTCTTAAAAATGAGCCTACATGATCTGCTCTGAATGGAGGAAGAATATGTGCCATGTAATTAGTCCTTACCTATGATTAGATTATTATTGTTTATGACATTGAGTTTGAATTATTCTAGAAATTCATAGCGAATTTTGATGATTACATTTTGAAACAAGTAAAAAAGTTTTACTAATACTTTTTTCTGATGATTAGATATAGACAAAAACTATAAAATTACAGATAAGAATATGAAAGTGATTAAGAAAAGCATAAAATGAGAAAAAAAGCTCATTTACTTAGTTCAAGCTTTTAAACAAATGAAATTTTTATGCTAAAACTAATGTATAATTTGCGTGTTTTAAATCACATTTTAGGATCCATTTAAATGTACATGACAACTGATCAGATACGTACAGCGTATTTGAAATTCTTTGAGGATCACGGACACACCATCGTCCGCTCTAGCTCACTAGTTCCATACAATGATCCTACCTTGCTGTTCACTAACGCAGGTATGAATCAGTTCAAGGATATTTATTTAGGTAAAGAGAAGCGCTCTTATGTACGCGCTACTACCGCCCAGAAATGTGTTCGCGCTGGCGGTAAGCAGAATGATTTAGATAACGTAGGTTACACCGCACGTCACCACACTTTCTTCGAGATGTTAGGTAACTTCAGTTTCGGTGACTACTTCAAGAAAGAAGCAATTACATTTGCTTGGACTCTTTTAACTGAGGTTTATAAGTTACCTAAAGAGTCTTTAATGGTTACTGTATACGAGAAAGATGATGAAGCTTATGACATTTGGAATAAGCAGATTGGTCTTCCTCCTGAGAAGATAGTTCGTATTGGCGATAACAAAGGTGGCCTATACGAGTCAGACAATTTCTGGCAGATGGGCGATACCGGTCCTTGCGGTCCTTGCTCAGAAATCTTCTACGATCACGGTGAAGACGTACAGGGAGGACCTCCAGGATCACCTGATGAAGACGGTGACAGATTCATTGAGATCTGGAACATTGTGTTCATGCAGTACAACCGTAAGATCGACGGCTCCTTTGAAAAATTAGCAAAGCCTATGATCGATAACGGTCTAGGTCTAGAGCGTATCGCTGCTGTGTTACAGGGTGTTCACTCAAACTATGATATCGACTTGTTCGTATCATTAGAAAAAGAAGCTGCTAACGTTTTAGGCGTAACTGACTTAAGCTCTAAGTCTTTACGTGTTATCGCAGACCACATCCGTTCATGCTCATTCTTAATCGCTGATGGAGTTTTACCTTCAAACGAAGGTCGTGGCTACGTATTGCGTCGTATTATTCGTCGTGCTGTTCGTCATGGCAGACTGTTAGGCGCTAAGGATGTATTCTTCTACAAGTTAGTAGGTAAGCTCTGCGAGTTAATGGGCAATGCATACCCAGAGTTAATCGAGCAGCGTGCTTTAATCGAGCGTACCTTAAAGAAAGAAGAAGAGCAGTTCTTAAATACTCTTGATAGAGGTCTAGCTCTATTAGAGAACGAGTTAGCTAAGTTAGGTGACAGCAAGAACTTACCTGGCGACATTGCCTTCAAGTTATACGATACCTACGGCTTCCCAGCAGACTTAACTCAGGACGTTGTACGTGACCGTGGTTACGTTGTTGATATGGATGGCTTTGATAAGTGCATGGCTGAGCAAAAAGCTCGTGCAAAGTCAGCATCAACCTTCGGTATTGACTACAACAAAGAATTAAAGATCACTGAGAACACTGTATTTACAGGTTACGATTCTCTGTCTTCAGAAGGCAAGATCACTCACATCTTCAAGGATGGTGCTGAGGTTGATTCAATTGCAACTGATGAGAATGCTGTTATCGTTTTAGATAAGACTCCATTCTACGGTGAGATGGGTGGTCAGGTAGGCGATAAGGGTGTTATCACTATTGGAGAGAATGCTCGTTTTATCGTTGAAGATACCAAGCATGTTGCAAAAGCTACAATCCATGTAGGTCGTGTCGATATCGGTGAGTTCGATAAAAACGCTACTGTAAATGCAACTGTAGACGCTAAGGTAAGAGCTGAAATTGCAAAGCATCACAGTGCAACCCACTTATTAGATGCTGCATTACGACAGGTAATTGGCGATAGCGTAGCTCAGAAGGGTTCATATGTTGATGATACCAAGTTACGTTTTGACTACTCACACTCACAGCCATTAACTGCAACAGAAAAGCAGCAGGTTGCTGATCTTGTAAATAGCAAGATCCAGGAGAACCTAAAGGTTGAGACTGCTGTAATGGATCTTGAAGAGGCTAAGAAATCAGGCGCTATTGCTCTGTTCGATGAGAAGTATGAAGACAAAGTTCGCGTAGTTTCAATGGGGGATTTCTCAAAGGAATTATGCGGTGGTACTCATACTGTAGCAACAGGTGATTTAGGCGTATTCGTACTGTTATCTGACGAGTCTATTGCTTCAGGCATTCGCCGTATTGAAGCCTTAGTAGGTCAGGCTGCAGTTGACTACTTAGATGATATGTTTGCTGAAGTATCAAAGGCAAAGGCTCTGTTAAAGGTTGGTGGCAATGCTTCAATTGCTACAAAGGCTGAACAGGTACTTGATCACGCTAAGAGCTTAGAGAAAGAGAACGAGCAGTTAAAAGAGAAGATTGTAGCCCTAGAGTGTGCTGCATTAGTCTCAAGTGCTCATGAAGTTAAGGGCGTTAAGGTAATTGCAACTAAGATTGATAATTACTCAGCTAAAGAACTTCGTGTTGCAGTAGATGATTTAAAAGTACGTCTACCAAGCTCAATTATCGTTTTAGGCTCTGTAACAGAAGACAATAAGGTAAACTTAATTGTTGCTGTTTCAAAGGATTTAACTGCTAAAGTTAAGGCTGGCGATTTAATTCGTGAAGTTGCATCATATGTCGGTGGCAAGGGCGGTGGTCGTCCTGATATGGCACAGGCTGGTGGTACACAGCCTGAGGGCTTGAACAAGGCTCTGTCTGCAGTTGACTCATTAGTAAGTGAGCGTATTTAATACACTATGTTGGTAATATCACAGAAAACTGGTGACAAAATACAGCTTGGCGGTGGTATTACCATTAGCGTATTAGAGGTAAAGGCTGGCAAAGTTCGTTTAGGCATAGATGCTCCTCGTGAAGTTTCTGTTAAGCGACTTGGCCAGACTGAAAAAGATCCTTTCACTAAAACAGATAAAAAAGGCAATCAATAGTCTGTAGGGGCTAAAGATAGTAAAAAAGTTCTTGACATTGTGTCTGTAAAAGCAGATACTATGTCACGCTTAATTTTCAGCGGATAGATGACCGAGAGGCTGAAGGTACTCCCCTGCTAAGGGAGCATACGACTTTAAGGGTTGTATCGAGGGTTCGAATCCCTCTCTATCCGCCACGCACTCGAGGTATGTAAAGATTTTGTGATCGAATTCTTGAAAATCTTTAATTGAGTGTTATAATTCTGCGAAAATTTTGTCAATCAATTTGATTGCACCCGTAGCTCAGCTGGATAGAGTAATCGGCTACGAACCGATCGGTCAGGGGTTCGAATCCCTTCGGGTGCGCCATTCATTTTTTTCAAGTACATGCGCCTGCAGTTTTTCTGACAGAGTAACTTGTCGTCAAATTGATTTACTAAGGTGTTTTGTTTATTGTCGATTATATTTTTCTTCTGGTATCTCAAAAAGACCATTAATGGCTTAAAATAGATCTCTGATTTTTTAACGGCGGTTTGACATGGCAAAAGATAATAGCAATGATGTTTTGGCAAAATATACAGAGATGCCAAAAAATCTTGAAGCAGAAGCTAACTTCCTAGGAGCATTGATCCTAGATGGCAAACTTATCGAAAAAGTACGTGAGAACATCGGTACTTTAGATGAGAACGATTTCTTCTCTGAAAAGAACCGTATCATTTACAGAACCATTTTAGGTAGAGCTGCTACTACTGATGATTTTAATACCACAGTACTTTGTGCTGATTTAGAGAACAAGGGTCTTTTAGATAAAGCAGGAGGTATTGCCTATGTAGGTTCTTTGACCGAACTTACAGGTCCATCTTCTGCAATCGTTGAATACGGCCAAATCATCATTGATACCTCAAGGCGTCGTAAGCTAATTTCAGTATGTGAACATATTGAAAAGATTAGTTATGCACCAGAAGGTAAATCAGTTGAAGAAGTTTATGACGAGGCTCAGGGTCTTATCTATGAGTTATCTGAATCTCGCCGTTCAGCTGATTCTGGTCCTAAGCAGATGACTGCTGTAGCTTTAGAGTTGGTAAAACAAATTAAAGCTGACATGGACTCTAATAAAAAGATGCATGGTGTGGCAACCGGCTTTAGAGATCTTGATAATTTAACCTCAGGGTTACGTGGAGGTACCTTAAATATTATCGCTGCTCGTCCTGGTGTCGGTAAAACCTCTTTTGCGATGAACGTTGTAACTAACATTGCCATGAATGTTGATGAGCATCGTCCTGCGTTAGTATTCTCATTAGAAATGCCTGCAAAAGAAATTGCCATGCGTATGCTCTCAAGCTTTGGTAGAGTTTCTGGCAAAGATTTAGCATCAGGCAAGGTAACTCCAGAGCAGTGGCATCGCATCATTAGATATGTAAATCTTTTGACTGAAAAAGATGACAAAGGTAATGATAGAGTAAAACTCTACATTGATGATACCTCTGATATTGCCTTAACTCCTCTAGAACTTCGTTCAAGAGCGCGTAAGATTGCCTCAGAAAACGGTGGACTGTCTTGTATCATGGTCGACTATATTCAGCTGATGAAATCTCAGACCAAGCTAGATAACAGAAGTCAGGAAGTTGGTGAAATCTCACGTTCATTAAAACAGTTATCAAAAGAGCTTGATGTACCTATTTTGGCTCTAGCTCAGTTAAACCGTGAAGTTGAAGGTCGTAAAGATCACCGCCCTATGAACTCAGACCTGCGTGAATCAGGCTCTTTGGAGCAGGATGCTGATATGATTATGTTCATTCACCGTGAGGACGTATATAAGTCCGGTGAGAATGGCGACGGTAAGGCTACACTTATTATCAGTAAGAACAGAAATGGTGCTACTGATGATATTGAGTTACAGTTCCAGGGGGCCTATACAACTTTCTACGATAAAGATAATACAATTGCAGCTGAAGGTGATGTTCCTGACATTACTGACTCTCAAATCTATCAATAATAAAAGAAGATAAAAAGGAAAAGTTAAAATGCAATGCGTAACTGCTTCAATCGATAAGCAGGCTTTAATTGATAATGTAAAGCATATCCGCTCTTTAGTTCCAAATTCTAAAATCATTGCTGTAGTAAAAGCCAATGCCTATGGCCATGGACTTTTCCCTGTAGCCAATGCTTTAAAGGATCATGCAGACGCATTTGCTGTTGCAAGAATTTCTGAGGCCATGGAACTTCGCCGTCAGGGTATTGAAAAGCCTATCGTGTTATTAGAAGGTTTTTATAATGACGAAGACATTGCCTATATCTCAAAATACTCTTTGTATACAGGTGTTCATGATCTTGAGCAGGTAAAGAGTATTGAAAATGCCAAGTTAAAGAAACCTATTCATGCGTGGGTTCAAATTGATGTGGGTATGCATCGCTTAGGCTCATGCAATAAAGATGAAATCTTTGAGATTAAAAGAAGACTTGAAGCTAGCCCTAATGTGGTAAAACCAGTAGGTCTGATTTCTCATTTATCTGTTGCTGATACTCCAAGTGAGGTTGAGTACAACAAACAGCAGATTGATTTCTTTAATGAGATTGCTAAAGATTTTACAGGTGATTTGTGTCTTGCTAATTCAGCTGGTATCTATTACTGGCCAAAGTCACGTACTCCATGGGTAAGACCTGGCATCATCATTTATGGCATCTCACCATTTGAAGATAAAGTAGGTGAAGACTTAGGCTTAAAGCCTGTAATGACTTTAAAGAGCAATATTCTTGCCCTGCACAAGCTCAAAAAAGGTGACAAGGTAGGTTATGGTGCTTACTATGTAGCTGACAGAGATACCACTTTAGGTATTGTAGGCTGTGGCTATGGTGATGGTTACCCAAGAACAGCTCCTAATGGTACACCAGTACTTATCAATGGCAGATATGTAAAGACAGCAGGCCATGTTTGCATGGACATGATGTTTGTTGATTTAGGACCTGACTCAAAAGACAAGATTGGTGATGAAGCAATTCTATGGGGAAAGGGTCTTCCTGTTGAGAAGATCGCTGAACTTTGTGGAACTATTCCTTATGAGTTAGTTTGCCACGTAATGCCCCGTGTTGATATAGAGTTCTCTTAATCAACATTTTTCCTAATCAAAATAAAAAAGGCTGACCTTGGTCAGCCTTAGTGTAAGAACTGATAACAATTAGTTCTTAACAAATCTCATTGATAAATCTAGAGCTCTTACATTCTTAGTTAGTGCTCCAACTGAGATGAAATCAACACCAGTTGCGGCAAAACGGCCGATGGTCTCAAGATTTACGTTACCTGAAATCTCAAGCAAAGCTTTATGATCGGTCTGCTTTACAGCATGAATCATCATATCGTATTCAAAGTTATCTAGCATGATGATATCAGCTTTAGCATCTAAGGCCTGCTGTAATTCATCAAGATTCTCTACTTCAACCTCAACCTTAATCTCAGGATGCTGGCTACGAGCTCTTTCAATTGCTTTTGCAATACCGCCACAAGCCATGATGTGGTTCTCTTTGATTAAGAACATATCAAAAAGACCTATTCTGTGGTTCTTACCACCGCCACAGGTTACAGCATACTTTAGAGCTGTTCTTAAGCAGGGAACTGTCTTTCTGGTATCTAATAGTTTGCAGTTGGTATCTTTTATTGCTTTTACATATTTAGATACTTCAGTTGCAACACCAGATAATGTCTGTACAAAGTTTAAGGTAGTTCTTTCAGCTGTTAACATGGTACGGGCATTGCCCTTTACATGGAATAACTGCTCACCAGGCTCAATAGCATCGCCGTCTTTTACAAACCAAGTTAATTCAACTTTATTGCCTAACTGTCTGTAAACTTCTTCAACCCATGCCTTACCGCAGAAAATACCTGCTTCACGGGTAATAACAGTTGCTTCGTCGCTTTCGTTTTCATCAATAAGCTGTGAAGTAACATCAAGAGTAGGATCCAGTTTACCGCCTAAGTCCTCTTCTAGAGCCATTTTCACAGTTGCTTTGATATCATCTTGTAACATAATAATTCCTACATTCGATACTGTGTCATTAGGTGACATGATACCACATATTGCCATTTGCTCAATTTAAATGATTTTTTGGATCTGATCATCTTTTTATTTATTATTTGAAATAAAAGAATTGATAAAAGTCATGGCCTATAAGAGCAAAACTATGGAATAAAAGTAAGCATAAAAGTGACAAACACTGCACATCGGCGTCTGATTTGTTATAATCTAAGTTTAAATTTCAAGAAGCTAAACTAGATAGATATTAGAGATTAAAGCGTGTTAGAAACCATCTCCATAAAAGATCAGGTCGCAGCCTTAAAAGAGCGCGCAGATGCCTTAAGGGGGTATCTTTGACCTGCAAAGTAAGACCGAACGTTTAGAAGAGGTAAACGGTCTTCTAGAAGATCCAAAGCTTTGGGATGATCCAAAAAAAGCTCAAGAACTTGGCAAAGAAAGACAAACTTTAACTGCTGTGGTTACCAATTTTAAGAATCTCTACCAGGGATTTGATGATTTGTTAACCCTAGAAGAAATGGCCAAAGAAGAGAACGATCCTGAGCTTGAGAAAGAAGCTCAAGCAGAAGCAGACAAATTAAGCCACGATTTAGAACGTCTTGAAATCGAGAGAATGTTCTCAGGTCCTAATGACAATGATCCTTGTTATATGGATATTCAGTCAGGCTCTGGTGGTACTGAGGCTCAAGACTGGGCTGAAATGGTAATGCGCATGTACATGAAGTTCGGTGAAAAACACGGCTTTAATGTTACAGTAACTGAATTGTCAGAAGGTGAAGTTGCTGGTATTAAGTCAGCTACCTTACGTTTTGAAGGTGATCATGCCTATGGCTGGTTTAGAACCGAAACCGGCGTTCACCGTCTGGTTAGAAAATCACCTTTTGATTCTAATAATCGCAGACATACCTCATTCTGTTCTGCTTATGTCTATCCTGAAATTGATGACAACATTGAAGTTTCCATCAATCCAGCTGACTTGAGAGTAGACGTTTACAGATCATCAGGTGCTGGTGGTCAGCATGTTAATAAAACCGAATCAGCTGTAAGAATTACTCATATACCAACAGGTATTGTGGTTTCATGTCAGAACGAGCGTTCACAGTTTCAAAACCGTGATCAGGCTATGAAACAGTTAAGAGCAAGGCTTTATACTCTAGAACTTGAAAAGAGACAGAGTGTCCAGAAAGAGATTGAAGACAGCAAGTCTGATATCGGTTGGGGCAGTCAGATCAGATCATATGTTCTAGATGATGCTCGTATTAAAGATTTACGCACAGGTGTTGAATGCCGCGACACACAAAAAGTGTTGAACGGTGATTTAGACCAGTTTATTGAAGCAAGTTTAAAGTCAGGACTTTAAACTTATAAATTAGGAAAATTAAAAATGTCACAAGAAAACATTGGTACTGCAGAGAACCTCAACAACGTTATGAAAGAACGTCGTGAGAAACTTGAGGCTCTACGTTCACAAGGTCAGGCTTATCCTAACGACTTCCGTCGCGATGCATTCTCATCAGATATTGTCAAAGCATGTGCTGACAAAGACAATGAGACCTTAGAAAAAGAACAGAATACCTACACTATTGCAGGTCGAGTTATGACCCGCCGTGTTATGGGTAAAGCTTCATTTGCAACCTTGCAGGATATGGGCGGTCGTATTCAGATTTACGTAGCTCGCGATAATTTACCTGAAGGTGTTTATCAGGATGTTTTCAAGAAATTAGATTTAGGTGACATCATCGGTGTAACCGGTTTTGCATTTAAGACTAAGACTGGCGAGTTGACCTTACATGTAAGCGCATTACGTTTATTAGTTAAGTCATTACGTCCACTACCTGAGAAGTTCCACGGTTTAACCGATCAGGAAGCTCGTTGCCGTCAGAGATACGTTGACTTGATTGCTAACGAGAATTCACGTCGTACCTTTGAGATCCGTACCAAAGTAGTTTCATTCATAAGAAAGTACATGAACGAGCATATGTTCATGGAAGTTGAAACTCCTATGATGCATGTAATTCCTGGTGGTGCTAACGCTAAACCATTCGTAACTCACCACAATGCCTTAGATATGGATATGTATCTACGTATTGCGCCAGAGCTGTACTTAAAGCGTCTAGTTGTAGGTGGTTTTGAGCGTGTTTACGAAATCAACCGTAACTTCAGAAACGAAGGTATCGATGTTCGTCATAACCCTGAATTCACTATGATGGAATTCTATATGGCATACCACGATTACCACGACTTAATCGACTTTACCGAAGATCTTTTCAAGAAGATGTCATTAGAAGTTTTAGGTACCACTAAGATCCACTATGGTAAAGAAGGTGAAGAAGGTCTTGATTTAGATTTTGCTAAACCATTTGACAGATTAACCATGAAAGAGTCTATTGTTAAGTATGGCAATGGCATTACTATGGAAGATCTTGAGGATGAGGAAAAGGCTCGAGCTCTATGTAAGAAGCACCACATCGAGTTAATGGAAGGCTGGACTTTAGGCCACTACATTACAGCTTTATTCGATGAGTTAGTAGAAGCAAATCTGCAGCAGCCTACCTTCATTACTAGCTACCCAGCAGTGGTATCTCCATTAGCAAGAAGAACAGATTCAGATCCAGAATTTACTGATCGCTTCGAGTTCTTCATCGGTGGCCGTGAGATTGGTAATGGTTTCTCTGAGTTAAATGATCCTGATGATCAGGCAGGTCGTTTCCGTCAGCAGGCTGAGGCTAAGAAGCACGGTGATGACGAAGCTATGTACTACGATGAGGATTATATCAACGCAATGCAGTACGGTTTACCTCCAACCGCAGGAGAAGGTATTGGTATTGATAGAACAGTAATGTTATTCACAAATGCTCAGACCATTCGTGATGTAATTCTGTTCCCAACATTAAGACGTAACTAATTTTAAATAGCTAACTTGTTAAAAGTTAGCTATTTTTCTGATAGCTATAAAATAGCTATCTATAACAGAATTAGCTTAAATAAACTTTTTTAGTTTTTGCAATAATTAAGGTGAATAAGATGCAAAAATATCAGGGTTCAATGGTTGCTTTAATCACACCATTTAAAAATGGCAAAGTTGATAATGAAGCACTAGAGCGCATGGTAGAGTTCCACATTAAGAATGGAACTACTTGCTTAGTAGTAACCGGTACTACAGGTGAGTGTCCAACCTTAACTTTTGAAGAGCACATTGCTGCAATCAAGACTGTATGTGATGCAGCAAAAGGCCGTATTTTAGTTATGGCAGGTGCCGGTTCCAACAACCCAGTTGAAGCAATCAACTTATCAAATGCAGCCAAAGATGCTGGTGCAGACAGCCTTTTACATAATGCTGGCTACTACAACCGTCCTAATCAGGAAGGTTTATATGCACACTTCAAGATGGTTCATGACAATACTGATTTACCTATCTTCTTATACAACGTACCAGGCCGCACCGTTGTAAATATCACCTCAGAGACTGTTGCTAAGTTATCTGAGTTAGAGAGAATTATCGGTATTAAGGATGCTACTGGTAACCTAGAGCGTCCATGGATTGAGCGTAACTTAATCAAGAAACCTTTTATCTGGTTATCAGGTGAAGATTCAACAGCCGTAAGCTTTAACGTAGCAGGTGGTCAGGGTGTGATCTCTGTAACTGCAAACGTAGCTCCTGCTTTAGTTGCTAAGGTTCAAAACTTAACTTTAGATAAGAAGTGGGAAGAAGCAGCAAATGAGCAGTTGAAGTTAATGAAACTTCATAAGTTAATGTTCAAAGAGCCAAGCCCAGCTCCTGCTAAATATGCTGCTTCCTTATTAGGCTTATGCTCTGAAGAAAGCCGTCTGCCAATTCTTCCAGTAAGTCAGTCATTACGTGAAGAAATTAAGGCAGAGATGCAGAAGTTAGAGTTAATCTAATTAAAAACATGACAGAAGTTATTAAAGACTCTAACGAAAATCCTGAAAAGAACCATCAGGCTGAGCATCACAGAATCAAATCTTTTGTGGTACGTGCAGGTCGTATGACCGAAGGTCAAGTTCGTGCCATTGAAGAGTTAGGACCAAAGTATATGGTAGATGTAGAGGACTTAAAGCCCCTAGATCTTAAAGCTATTTTTGGCCGTGAGGCTCCATTGGTTGTAGAAATCGGATTTGGCATGGGCGTATCCTTTGTGCAGATGGCAAAGGATGCTCCTGAATGTAATTTCCTGGGAATTGAAGTTCACCCACCTGGGGTAGGCTCAGCATTAAAGCTGATTGAAGAAAATCAGCTTACTAACGTCAAAGTTATCAAATTTGATGCCTTTGAGGTTTTGTCTAAGTGCTTAGCTCCAGAGAGCGTGGATGTTCTTCAGATATTTTTCCCTGATCCATGGCCTAAGAAGAGACATATCAAACGTCGTCTTATCAATGACGACTTTGTTAAGTTGGTTAAACCGTTGTTCAAGCATGGAGGTCAGTTCAGAATGGCAACTGACTGGGAGAATTACGCTGAGCAGATGTTGGATGTGATGACCAGAGCTGAAGGTTTTTCAAACACTTCTCCTGATGGCACTTATATCCCACGACCTGACTGGCGTCCTCTAACTAAGTTTGAACTTCGTGGTCAGAGACTTGGCCATGGTGTCTGGGATCTGGTATTCAAGCGTGACTGATTCTAGATTAGAAGCTTTAACCCAATATGTAAAAAGCATTATTTTAGATGATAAAGTAATGCTTTTATCTTTAAATGGCGACGCTAGCTTCCGTCGCTATTTTCGTGTCTTAAATAAAAATCTCATTGCAGTTGATGCTCCTCCTAAGACTCAAAAAAATAGAGAATTTGTAGCTATCGATACAGCTTTATCTAAAGCCGGTATTACCGTTCCTAAGCTAGTTGCCTATGATTTTGATAAAGGCTTTATGCTCATTTCTGATTTAGGTGACAAGACCTTTGCAAATGCAAGTGCACAAGGAGACAAGCTTTACTATTACCAAAAAGCAATCTCTTTACTTCCAACTATTGCAACAATCGATCTTGAGTTACCTTTATTTGATAAAAAGTTTATCGAGTTTGAACTCTCTTTATTTGATACCTGGATGCTAGATAAAGCTTTAAATGCAAAGTTAAGCGATGATGAGCAAAAATCTCTTATAGAGAGCTATGACTTTTTAGTTCAAAACTGCTTATCACAGGAACAATGTGCCATGCACCGTGATTATCACAGCCGTAACTTAATGGTATGTGGTGAAGGCAAAAGTGAGCAATTAGCCATAATCGATTTTCAGGATATGGTAAAAGGTCCTGTTTTATATGATTTAGCCTCACTTTTATTTGATTGCTATGTGGTCTTAGATAAAGAGCTTTTAACAAAGTTAAAACAATATGCCTATGATACCTTTAAAGAAAAGGGGTATTTAAAGAATAAGTCATATGATGAGTTTTGCTATGAACTTACCTTAACCTCATTGCAGCGACATGTAAAAGTTTTAGGTATCTTTTGTCGCTTGAGCATAAGAGACGGTAAGAACGCTTATTTAAAAGATCTGCCTCGTGTTATCAATTATGTGCTTGAAGAATGTAAGGTTGATAAGCGTTTAGATAAACTTCAAAACATCATAGAAAAATACGTAGTAGGAAAGTTCTAATGAAGGCAATGATTTTGGCTGCAGGACGTGGTGAAAGACTACGCCCAATCACTGATACCTGTCCAAAACCACTAGTTAAGGTTGGAGATAAAAGCCTTATCGAGTGGCATTTAGAAAAGTTAAAAAAGGCAGGGGTTACAGACATTCTTATCAACAGTGCTTATTTGAGCTCTATGATTGTGTCTTATCTTGGCGACGGTCATAAGTTTGGAGTTAACATCATTCACTCTGTTGAAGGCGATTTTGGTCTTGAAACAGCAGGTGGAATTATCAATGCGTTACCATTTTTCGAAGGTGAAGACTTTTTAGTTGTAAACGGAGATACCTTTATTGATGGCGACTATAAACAGTTTTTAATTCCTTTAAAAACAGGAGTACAGGCAAGACTGTATTTAGTTAATAATCCTGAGCACAATTTAAAAGGTGACTTTTCATTAGATGAAAAAGGAATGTGTACACGTGGAACTGGTTATACCTTCTCAGGTACAGCTGTTTATTCATGTCAAGGTTTTGAACATCACGAAATAAAAAAAGAGCCTTTGTTACCATACTTTGAAAAGTGGTCTCAAGAAAAGATCCTTACAGGAGCGCTTTTAGAAGGTAAGTGGTTTGATGTAGGCACAATTCAAAGACTTGACACAGTTAATAATTACGTTAAAGAAAAGCAGTTATAATTAAGTAAAAATTCAGCATAATTGTGCATGACCTAACTTGTAAAGTTAAGACTCATTACAAGTATGATAATAACGATTCAATACGACAGTGAAAGCAAAATTAACATATTTAGGAGCAGGAATAGGCCTTATAGCAGGTTTTATTCTGTATCTAATCTCTGATTTCTTTTTATTTTTAGTAATTTTAGGCCCAATGGTGGGCTTTTTGTCTTATGACTACCGTCTTTATCGTAAGCAAAAGCTTAAACTTGAAGAAGAGGCTAAAAAAGCTCAAGAAGAGCAATTAAAAAAAGAACAAAAACGCCTTGAGCGCGAGATGAAAAAGACTCAAAAAAGGAATAGAGAAGATAAAGTCTCACTTTATGAGAATATTTACACTGTAGCCGGATACTGTTTAGCCACACAGCAAGATCTTGGGGTATATATTAAAAATGCTGAAGAGGTAATTGCTCACTTTAAAGTTTCATCAGAGGTAAGGGCTGTCGCCGTTGAAGCTTTTAATCGCGCTTTAGATAGGTCTTTTGATTTTGATTCTTTTGTAAACTCATATAAAACCAATATAGGTAAAAACAGAGATTACATGAAGTATGTTTTGACCTATGCATACTTAATTGCCTCTGTTGATGGTGAAATGAATTATGAGGTCAAAGACCGCTTAGTTAATATTGCAACAGCGCTGGAGTCTACTAAAGCAGCCTTAAAAAGACTGTTCCAGTCAAAAGGTGCTGAAGCAAGATTTGCTAAAGAGTTTGATGATGAGAAAAATAAGTCAAGCAATCATTATGAGTACTCTCATGAAGAGAGTAACACTAGTAATGATAATGACGATAAGAGCAAATCATCTAACTACAATTCTGCAAATAGTAACTCTAATAGTGGTAATTCAAATAACTCAGATAGCAGAAGATCATCTAACACATCAGCTTCAAGTGATAAAGTAGCTCAAGCATTAAGCATTTTAGGTCTAGACAGTAATGCAACCTTTGATGATGTAAAGAGAGCTCACAAAAAGATGATGTTCCAGTATCATCCTGATAGACTGGCTGCTCAAAATTTATCTCCTGATATGGTAGAGATTTATACAGATACAGCAAAATCTGTGCAGGCTGCTTATGATTATTTAAAGAAGATCTACAGCGATTACATTTAATTTACTTTAATAGGTAAAACATGAAACTTACCGGTACAATTTTAGGCTTCTTGTTAGGATTTATCTTTGGTCACAATATAGTAGTAGCCGTGGTTTGCGCTCTTATAGGTTACTTTGTATTTGATAAACCAAGATTAGAGAAAAACGAGAAAAGACAAAAGGCTTATAACGCTTTTTCTAAAGGGGCCAATTACAACTTAGCACTAGTCGATATTACTTTCTCCTTTATGGGCTATATTGCCAGAGGAGCAGGCAGAATCAATGAAGAACACATCGGTTCTGCTTATAGCGTCATGGAAATGATGCAGTTAGATGAGAATGCACGAAAGACTGCTATGACAGCCTTTAATGCAGGTAAACAACCTGATTTTAATATCGATGCAAAAGTAGCAGAGTTAAAAGCGATTATTGGCGACAATGATGCTTTTGTAGACTATATCTTAGAAATTCAGATTCAGGTTGCTCTCTCTGATGGAGTTCTAGCAAAGCAAGAACATGACAGACTGATTATTCTAGCAGCAAGTCTAGGTGTCTCAGTGCAGTCAATGGAGCGCTTAATTACCATTAGATACAGTGAGATGATGTTTTCTCAGCGTTTTAGAAACTCCGGATATGACTATCAGCAGAGCTCACAGGAAAATTATCAGAATGACCGTAACTCATCGTATGAGAGTGGCTATGGAAAAGGCAACTCTGAAGATGAGAGCCGTTCCTACAATGGCAACTACTCAAGTCAGTCCAAGCTTGATGCTGCGTACAAGGTTTTAGGTATTGAAAAAAGTGCCAGTGATGACGATGTGAAAAAAGCACATCGCAGACTGATGCTCAAATATCATCCTGACAGACTGGCATCCCAGGGACTGACTGAGGAAATGATCAGAATGTATACAGAGAAGGCTAAAGATATTCAGGCTGCTTTTGATCTGATTAAAAAAGAAAGAGGCTTTAAATAATTACACCAGTAGAGCTTACTTTTAAATAAGCTCGAAGATCTGAATAACAATCAAATTCGTAAGATTACCAAAAATTATTCTTTAAGTTCATTGGAAGATAAAAAGAAGAGCTTTGCAGACTTTGTACTTATCAACAGATTTTTTGAAAAATCCTGTAATGTAAGCAAACTATCTTTTCTTTCAATATAAAAATAGGCACAGATTATGCAATCAATCAATCAATCAATCAATCAATCAATCAATCAATCAATCAATCAATCAAAATTAGGTTCTGTTCTTTCTGATATTTTAAAAAACTCTCCATACAAACTCATCCAATTTAAAGAACATATCTCTACACTTGAGAATAATATTTCAGTAGATCAAGTGAAAAATAAGGTTTTTGTTACTTGTTATAAGCGAAAAAAACTAATTGAACTAAAACCAGAAGAAGTTGTTAGACAATTGATGCTAATCAAACTTGTAAATGATTATGGTTATTTGTTGGATAACATTCAGGTCGAACAAGAAATAACTTTTGGAAGAGAAAAGAAAAGGGCTGATATTGTAATTTTTGATAAAGAACATCCAACGAGTGCTTACATAATAGTTGAAGTAAAAAAGCCAAAGTTAAAGGATGGTAAAGAACAGCTAAAAAGCTACTGTAATGCAACTGGTGCACCAATTGGAGTATGGACAAACGGTGAAAGCATCTCTTACTACCATAGAAAAGATCCTAATTATTTTGAAGATATTAACTCAATACCTAATGCTTCACAAAAACTAACAGATATTCTTACAGAACGATGGACTATAGAAACTCTTGTAAAGAAAGATAAGCTAGTTAATGAACGAAAATCATTAAAAGATCTTATTTTAGAAATGGAGGACGAAGTTCTCGCAAATGCAGGCGTAGACGTATTTGAAGAAGTTTTTAAACTGATATTTACAAAACTTTACGATGAAATGGAAAGTGGTAGGAAGAAAGATCGTGATTTAGAATTTAGAAATTATGGAGAAACTGACGAACAGTTAAAAGATAAAATCCAGTCTTTATTCGGTAAAGCTAAAGATAAATGGGAAGGCGTTTTTGCAAAAGATGACAAAATTCAATTAACTCCATCTCATTTATCAATCTGTATATCATCTTTACAAGATGTAAAGCTATTCAATTCGAACCTAGAAGTTGTTGATGAAGCTTTTGAATATTTGATAGGCAAGGCTTCGAAAGGAGAAAAGGGACAATACTTCACCCCAAGATATGTAATTGAAATGTGTGTGAAGATGTTAAATCCAAATTCTGAAGAGAAGATTATTGATACAGCCGCTGGTTCCTGTGGATTCCCTGTACATACAATCTTTTATGTATGGAAAAAAATTCTTAAACAAAAAGGAATGGCACAAAGTCAGCTGTTTACAACAGAAGAAAAACCAGCAGAATGCACTGATTATGTAAAAAACAACGTTTTTGCGATTGATTTTGATGAAAAGACTGTAAGAGTTGGTAGAACTTTAAATCTTATTGCTGGTGATGGTCAAACCAATGTGCTTCATCTTAATACTCTTGATTTTTCACGCTGGGATGAAAAAACAAAGGAAGAGGCTTGGAGCGATATTTATTTTGAAGGTTGGAAAAAATTAAAAAAACTTAGAAAGGATCAAAATAGTAATAGAGATTTTAATTTTGATATTGTCATGGCGAATCCTCCATTTGCTGGAGATATAAAAGAAGGAGAGATCCTTTCTAAATATGAATTAGCAAAAAAAGTATCGTTTAAGAAACAGAAAAACGTTGCAAAAAATGTATCTGTTATAGATAGTGATTTGTCATTCCCTGATGCTTTGAATAATCCTGATAGCATGTTTAAACAAGGAAATACATATTACAAAGCTCAAATAAAGCAAGCAACAAATGTAAGCAGAGATGTTCTTTTTATTGAAAGAAATTTAGATTTTCTAAAACCTGGCGGAAGAATGGCAATTGTTTTGCCTCAGGGAAGGTTTAACAATACATCCGATCAATTTATAAGAGAATATATTGCAGATAAATGCCGTATTTTGGCTGTGGTTGGATTGCATGGAAATGTATTTAAACCACATACAGGAACTAAAACCAGTGTTTTGTTTGTTCAAAAATGGGATGAAACCCTTTGCCCTAGAGTTGATGACTACAATATATTCTTTGCAACTATGCAAGAGCCAAGTAAAGATAATTCTGGTGACAAAATTTATGTAAAGCAAAGCTTTGTTAGTTTCTTAGGGAAAGAGTTAGATAAAACCGATTTTATTTCAAAATATGGTTCGTTTGAGGAATGTTCTTTCTATATAAAATCATCAGATTATGATTTACACAAAGATTCAATAAATAACAATTCAAAAAATCTAGAGTTTTTGAAATCACTATCTTGCATCATTAACGGATTAAAATTTTCTGAACTAACCGAGTCAGAACAAGCTGAATATATATCTATTGCAACACCAAAGGAATATGAAAAACCATTGTTGGATTCTCATGGGCATCTGATAGTAAAACATGATTTATTTAATCATGATGGATTAACCAAAGACGGTATCGCCGAAGCTTTTATCGAATTTGCAAAGAAAGAGAAGTTATCTTTTGTAAATTTTTAGAAAGCCCATTTAGCAAAGATAGATATAAGAAATTGTTAGATGGGCAAAAGATTTGTGAAGTGCCTTTTATTCGAATAAAAGCAAATGCAATAGTGAGAATGGAACCTGAATTTTACAATTCAGATACAGTTAATTTTAAGAACATGGTGAAAGCTTCACAAATTATCAGTTTTTCTCAATATGGGACGTCAAAAGAGTTGAATGAAATTAGAGAGGGGTATCCTGTTCTGAGATTAAATGAATTTTATTATTCTTTTATTTCACAACCTGCCAAATACTGTAGTTCGCTTGATAAAAGTAGCTACCAGAATTTACAACTTAAAAAAGATGATGTACTCATTTGTCGAACAAATGGCAATCCTAAGTTAGTTGGAAAAAGTGCGATTGTACCAAAAGATTATAATTACGCCTTTGCTTCATATTTGTTTCGTGTCCGTCCTAAACGAAAGTTTATAAATTCTGCCTCACTGGTAGCATTCTTAAATTCAAAATATGGAAGAAAAGAAATAGAAAAGTACTCAATGGTAGGTAATCAGGCAAATTTTAGTCCAGCAAAATTCAGAGAAATATCTATACCAATATTTTCTCGAATTCTGAATGATAATATCGAGTATATAACCTATTCATCATTTCAAAAATTAGAAAAATCCAATAGCTTATACTTATCTGCAGAAGATATTCTAAATAAAGAACTCAATATAACTAATGTTGAAAACTCCAAAAATTATTCAATAAAAAGCCTTTCAGAGTCCTTCGTAAAATCTAAAAGACTTGATGCTGAATATTATCAAGATAAATATGATCAAATTTTAGATGAAATAAAAAGCACAGTGACTTTATCTGAAATTTGCCATATTCATACCAAAAATTTTACTCCAATAGGCAAAGATTTATATAAGTACATTGAATTGGCAGATATATCTAATTCTGATGGAGAAATTTGCGAACCGAAACAATATTACGGTAAAGACTTACCAAATAGAGCAAGACGAAAAATCAAGAAAGGTCAAGTTCTAGTATCTTCAATTGAAGGCTCTTTATCAAGTTGTGCATTAGTAATGCTTGATGATGTTAATCTGCTATGTTCAAATGGGTTCTATGTTGTTGATTCTGACACAATAAACTCTGAGACGTTGTTAGTTTTATTTAAATCTAGATATATACAATTGCTCTTGAAACAAAGATGCTCTGGTACAATTTTGACATCAATTGGAGAGAATGATTTTGATAATTTGCCTTTTGTGAAAATTAATAAGAAAATTCAATCTCAAATATCACAAAAAGTACAGGAATCATTTAAGTTAAGAAAGCAATCTAAAGATTTATTGAATAAAGCTGTAAAAGCAGTTGATATAGCGATAGAAAAAAGTGAAGAAGATGCCATTAAATGGCTAAAAGAAAACACAAATGAATATTTCACGAATGATAAATTGAAATAACACAATGTGTTGCGGAATTATCCTAGCAAGGTAACGAATAGCAGTTATATGACTTACTTGTTTTTTTCTTAAAAAACTTTTAAGACAACTATCAAGTGATGGTGAAAACGATACTTAAATTACAAAGTCAGCCTTTGTTTCAAAATAGAGTTTCTCTTTGTTTATAGGGTGATTAAATTCAAGATGATAAGCATGCAGGCAAAGTCTTTTAGATTTTGCCTGTATTTTCTCTGAAGCATAAAACCTGTCACCTAATATAGCGTGGCCGATAGAGGCTAAATGCACTCTTAACTGGTGTGATCTGCCTGTAACCGGAGTGAGTCTTACAAGACTGATATTCTGAGTTTTATCAACACAGTCTTCATTCACAAAAGAGGCTATTTTAAAATTATCGATTCTTTCAAAAAGAGTTGTTGAAGGTTTACCCTGCTCAAAATCTACGATCTGCAGAGGTCGTCTTTCAAGATCACAGCGAATAGGAAGTTCTATTTTTCCTGTATCTTCAGTCATTCCGTCAACAAGTGCATAGTAAAGTTTATGTACTTCTTTTTGCATAAACATTCTGCCTAAAGCTGAAATAGACTCTTTTTTAAGGCCTACAACCATAAGACCTGAAGTGTCCATATCAAGTCTGTGTACTGCCATGGCATCAGGGTAGGACTCCCAAATTCTTGAAAGAATACTGTCATAGTTAGCCTTTTCTCGACCTGGTACAGATAAAAGTCCCGAGGGTTTGTCTACGACCATGATGTACTCATCTTCATAGAGAACGGTTAAAAAAGGTGTTTTAGGGGGATTATAGATAAAGTTATTCACGGTAAGAGTAAAAGAACTATGGTAAAGACACAAGACTAAAAGAGCAGCTTAAGCTGCTCTTTTAGATAGGTAAAGGTTATTCAAAGTGAGATGCTGCCATAACTTTTCTAGCATTGTCAGCAGGTAGTTTTAACCCTAATTCATCTAAGTTCCTAATCATGAGGTCATATGCCTTCTTGGTATATGGTGAATCATAATAAGTATAGATGATGGTCTGGCAGTGACGGATTGCTGAAATTAAAGCACCTCTTTCTTGGTAGTAAGAGGCAATTGCCCACTCTCGCTTTGCTAACTGATCCTTAACCCAAATTAAACGGTGATAAGCATCGTTAGCATATGGAGAATTTGGGTAAGTCTCAATTAAGTCTTTGAAAGCTTGAAAAGCGTCATATAAGGTTTGAGGATCTTTTTGTGATCTGTCAAAACCGAGGTAATCCTGAATAAGAGTACCGTGTTTCTGGATCTCGTTCAGGCCTTTCATGTACATTACATAGTCTGTGTACTGAGAGGTTGGATTTAATCTCAAATATCTTTCAATAGCAGCGGTGGTCAGATCGGATTTTCTTGATTTATAGTAAACATAAATCATATCAAGCTGTGTCTGATCTGTAAGCTCGCCAAATGGATAACGGGAGTCTAAAGCTTCTAGATAGTCTTTAGCATAGCCAAAATCACCTACAGCCATATACTGTCTAGCCTTAGAATGCAAAGCCTCCTGAGAAAGATCAGGAATACCGTCTTTTTCAATGGAATCAGAAGAACAGGCTGTTAAAGAGAGTGCAGAAGCAATTAACACCGGTAAAAAAATCTTCTTGAACATCAAATTCTGCCTCATGTTTTTTCTTAAATTTATCTGCCGTATATGTTATCTTAAGTGACAGTAAATATGTAAAGAAAATATGTAAAAATTAACTTATGTCTGAAATTTTTCATTATACAGTAACAGATGACCTTCATGGTAAAAGACTTGATGCTGCTTTAGCATCTTTTGATGACAGCAACTCAAGAAGTACCTTAGGTCAGTTTATTAAAGACGGTCTGGTAAAACTAGATGGTGTAGTTGTAACAAAGTCAAGCACCAAGGTAGCCGCAGGTCAGGAGATTGAACTTACAGCCCCAGAGCGCGAAGATTTGGATGCAAAACCTGAAAACATCCCACTAGATGTGATCTATGAAGATGAGGATTTAATTGTTATCAATAAACCTGTAGGCTTGGTAGTACATCCAGGAGCGGGCTGTAAAGACGGCACGGTGATGAACGCCATGTTATACCACTATCCACAAACAGCAAGTTTAGCTAGAGCTGGAATTGTTCACCGTTTGGATAAAGACACCTCTGGTCTTATGGTAATTGCTTTATCTAAGTATGCTCAGATTAAACTTGTCAGAGCAATCAGTAAGCATGATGTTGTGCGTGAGTATGAGGCTATTTGTGAAGGTCTGATTACCTCAGGTGGCACCATTGAAGCTGACATCAATCGTGATCCTTACAACAGAACTAGAATGGCTGTTGTTTGCGATGGTATGGGGCGCGAGGCTATTACTCACTATCGTGTGATGGAACAGTTCCGTGAACATACATTAGTAAAACTGAGACTGGAGACTGGTAGAACTCATCAGATCAGAGTTCATATGGCATCAATTGATCACCCTCTGTTAGGTGATATGACCTATGGTGGCAAGCGTTGGAAGATCATGAAAGGCGCAAGTGTAGAGTTAACAGAAGCTCTAAAGCACTACCGTCATCAGGCCTTACATGCAGCGCATATTGAGTTTATGCATCCTATTAAAGGTGAGATGATGTCTTTTGATGCGCCTTTGCCTGATGATTTTACAAATCTCATCAATCTTTTAAGAGAGGATGAAAAAGTAAATGGTGGCAAGATCTAGTTTTGTAGCAGTAAATGCCTTTGAGGATATTCCTGTAAAGGCTTTATATACCACACGTTTGGAAGGAAAAAGTGAAGGTGACTATTCATCCTTCAATTTAGGTCTTCATGTTGAAGATGAGCCCCAAGCCGTGTTACAAAACAGATTAGCTTTAGAAAAACACCTTTCAAAAAAAGTCGTTTTTATGAATCAGACTCACTCTGATAAAGTGATTTTAGTAGATAAAAACGATGTTTGTGAATGTGAAAAGATGCTAGAAGGCAAAACACCTGTTTCTTTAGGAGTTGAAGCTGATGGCATTGTAACTTGTGACAGTACTGTAGCTTTAGCTGTACTCACAGCCGACTGTCTCCCTCTTTTGATGACCACAAAGGAGGGGAATGTTATCGCAGCTGTTCACTGCGGTTGGAAAGGTGTGTACTCAAACATCATCAAAAATGCTGTAGCTCTTATAAGAGAGCACTCTAAAAGTGAAATCTATGCCTACTTAGGTCCATGCATTGGACCAGAGAGCTTTGAGGTAGGAAGTGAACTTTTAGATAAATTTCAAAGTATTCTGCCTGAAGCATCACGTGCCTTTACTAAAAAATGCAATGGTAAATACCTGTGCTCACTGCCTCTTTTAACTAGGATGCAATTAGAAAACGTAGGTGTTTCAAAGGCTGCAGATAGCAAAGTTGATACCTATCAAAATCCAAATTTACTCTATTCTTACAGAAGATCTAAAAGAACTGGTCGTATGGCTAGTGTGATTTGTTCAAATCTATAAAATTAAAAGCATCTGTCTTACTTTTTAAAGGCAGACCTTAATGATAAAAGTTTATCAGTTCATCTTTTGCTTAAGATCTTTTCTACTAATCATTATTATCATCAAGCCCCTTATCCAGTCTGATTTAGCGTAATTAAATTCCCTTAGAAAACGCTGAAATAAAACAAGAAAATCATCTTCCCCAAAGAATTTTTTATTTGAAAATATCCTTTAAATTTAACAAAGCATCCCCATATTGTTTTATAGACAAGATAAAAGAAACAAGATTTAAAAATGAGGAGGCTCTAATGCGCTTAGACAGATTTACTGTAAAGTTCCAAGAAGCACTAGCCGATGCTCAGTCTTTAGCTGTCGGACATGACAATCAGTTCATTGAACCAGTACATGTAATGTCAGCTCTGTTAGCCCAAGAAGATGGTGCTATCAGACCTTTAGTTACATTAGCAGGTTCTGATCCTACAGCTTTAAAGTTACTGGTTGATAAGGCAGTAGATAAACTGCCAAAGGTTGAAGGCGTAGCAGGTGATCTGCAACTTTCACCTCAAACTGGAAAGCTGCTTAATATTTGTGACGGTTTAGCTCAAAAGGGTGGCGACAGTTACATTTCATCAGAATTATTCGTTTTAGCTGCTATGGAAGGTGATCCTGAATTAAAGGAGATCTTTACTCGTTGTAACTTAACCTTAGCAAAGGTTAATGCTGCCTTAAAAGAAATGCGTGGTGGCAAGAACGTTAATGATGAAAATGCTGAAAATACACGCGGTGCTTTAAAGAAGTATTGTATTGATTTAACAGAGAGAGCTGAAAAGGGTAAGTTGGATCCTGTTATCGGTCGTGATGACGAGATCCGTCGTACCATGGAAGTTCTACAAAGAAGAACCAAGAATAACCCAGTGTTAATTGGTGAACCTGGTGTTGGTAAAACTGCAATTGTTGAAGGTTTGGCTCAACGTATTGTTAAAGGTGAGGTTCCAGAAGGCCTTCGTAACAAGAAAGTTCTGTCTTTAGACCTAGGTGCACTGATTGCAGGTGCTAAATACCGTGGTGAATTTGAGGAACGTTTAAAGGCTGTTTTAAACGATCTAGCAAAAGAAGAAGGCAAGATCATCCTGTTCATTGATGAGTTACACACCATGGTTGGTGCTGGTAAGTCAGAAGGTTCTATGGATGCTGGCAATATGCTAAAGCCAGCCCTTGCTCGTGGCGATCTTCACTGCATGGGTGCAACTACACTAGATGAGTATCGTCAGTACATTGAAAAGGATGCTGCTCTAGAGCGTCGTTTCCAGAAGGTATATGTTGGCGAACCTTCAGTTGAGAACACTATTGCTATTTTGCGTGGTCTAAAAGAGCGTTACGAAATTCATCATCATGTACAGATCACCGATCCTGCAATTGTAGCTGCAGCAACACTGTCAAATCGTTATATTACTGACAGACAGTTACCTGATAAGGCTATTGACTTAATCGATGAGGCAGCTGCAAGCATCAGATTGCAGATTGACTCAAAGCCAGAGCCATTAGACAAGTTAGACAGACGTTTGATCCAGTTAAAGATGGAGCGTCAGACTGTTGCAAAAGAGACTGATGATGCAAGTAAGAAACGTCTAGCAGCTATTGACGATGAGATCGCAAAAGGCGAGAAGGAATACGCAAGATTAAATGACATTTGGAAGCATGACAAGTTAATCTTAGAGGGTACTCAGAAACTAAAGGTTAAGTTGGATAGTGCCCGTCATGAATTTGATGTAGCAAAGAGAAATGGTGATTTAAACCGTATGAGTGAATTGCAGTACGGCATTATTCCTACTTTGCAAAAGCAGATCTCAGAATCAAGCAAGACTCAAGGTCAGGGTACACAGTTAGTTAAGAACAAAGTAACTGAAGCTGAAATCGCCGAGGTAGTATCTAAGGCAACAGGTATTCCTGTAGCTAAGATGCTAGAAGGTGAGCGTGAGAAGTTATTAAGAATGGAAGATGCTCTTCACAAGAGAGTTATCGGTCAGGGCGAGGCTGTTGAAGCTATTGCTAATGCAATCAGAAGAAGCAGAGCAGGTCTATCTGATCCAAATCGTCCAATTGGCTCATTCATGTTCTTAGGTCCAACTGGTGTTGGTAAGACTGAGTTATGTAAAGCTTTAGCAGAATTCCTGTTTGATACAGAAAAAGCTATGGTACGTATCGATATGTCTGAGTTTATGGAAAAGCACACTGTTTCTAGACTGGTTGGTGCTCCTCCAGGATATGTTGGATACGAGCAGGGCGGTTACTTGACAGAAGCTGTACGTCGTCGTCCATATTCTGTCATCTTGCTCGATGAGATCGAAAAGGCTCATCCAGATGTATTTAACATCTTGCTACAGGTATTAGACGACGGACGTTTGACCGATGGTCAGGGCAGAACAGTAGACTTCAAGAATACTGTAATCATTATGACCTCAAACTTAGGATCAAGCATGATCCAGGAAGAGAGTGAGAAGAGTGATTACGATACTATCAAGAAGAAATTATTAGCAATTCTTGAGCAGCACTTTAAGCCTGAGTTCTTAAACCGTGTTGATGAGACTGTGGTATTCCACCCATTAACTCGTGAGAACATCAAGAGCATTGCTAAGATTCAGCTTGAGACTCTATCAAAGAGATTAAAGAATGAAGGCTACGATTTAACCTTAGGTGAGAGCATCTACGATAGAGTTGCTACAGTAGGTTTTGATCCAGTATTTGGTGCAAGACCTTTACGTAGAGCAATTCAGAATGAGATTGCTGATCCTTTAGCTAAGTTATTGCTATCAGGTAAGATCCCTGTAAATAAGGCATTAATCTTAGAGGTTGACTCTGAGGGAAAACTAAGCTGTAAGGCAAAATCATAATATCAGTGAATAACTGATTAAGAAGGCAGAGATGGAAAATCCCTGCCTTTTTTCGACTGAGAAAATTGAGAAAAGTCAAATCGATCAAGACAGCGACAACACGTAAAAGATTAATTAACCATTGATCTTTGAGAATAAATTTGATTAATCAGAAAAATGAACTAAACTTAAAAATGCACTCACAAATAAGCGTGGAGCCAGATAGCATAAACAAGCGGTTTTAGTAGGGTGTAAGTATTAATAGACCAAAAAAGTTGAAAAATTAATAAAAAATAATTTGACAACAATCAAAAAAAGTCTATAATGCATTTCCGTTGTCACGAACGACAACGCAAAAAATAAAA
>OQWI01000041.1_pt1 | contig 57911 bp, 65 predicted proteins | sample 1691551 | NCBI WGS metagenome assembly OQWI01 (sample SAMN03418259, study PRJEB22391) | human gut metagenome | biome: human-gut; feature: organic feature; material: feces | host: Homo sapiens | place: Tanzania | collected 2013-01
CCAACTTGCAATAATAAATTTTTAATCAATAGGATTTGCGAGTTTTACACAAACTGGTGGGTATATAAAGTAAAAGAAAATATATTATAAATATATATAGTAGTAGTAGGTCGTGTTGAAAAGTTGAAAACTAGGTAAAACACCAGGTGGAAATTAAAAAAGTTTTCAACATCAGATTGTTGAGAAATCAACATCGTTTTTGATACATTAACATAAACTGGTGGGTCAAAAGTTTTCAACAGAGTTTTCAACAAAGCTTTGTTGAAAAGTCAATACTTGACAATAGGTCGATACATGGGTATAGTATATTCACGCAAAACAAATAAAAACGACGGTGATTGGAGAGCGATGGTTTGTCCAAGCAAAACTTTCAAAGTTGACGAGTTTGTAATCACCAGGTACTATAACAATAACAAGGACGTCTTCGGTGGAAAAGACTACGTCGACGTAATCGAAGAACCGTTTTACATGACAGACTTGAACAAGCTTGACAAGAAAGACCGCAAGGTTGTAGAAGACTTTATGGAAAAGCAACCCAAGAAGTACATCGGATAGGAGACAGTTTAAAGTGGAAACATACGAGAACAGCTTCTTTAGGCCCAAGCCGAACGACAAGAAGAAGTGTTGCCATGAACTCGACGAGCCATGCAAGCTCAATGCGTTCGCCTGCACCAAGACGTGGTGGGAGACGAACATAAAGAAGTATATCCAAATGGCAGAAAACGAGTACAAGAACAAGATCGAGATAGATATCGACGAGTTCGACGACAAACACACCGTGGACGTCAGGGTGGACGGCAAGTACGTAGCGACAGCCAAGTCGAAGGAAGAGCTTGCTGTGATACTGAAGTCTATCTACTCAATGCTCACAACTATGGCAGACTAAAAAATCATTGTTGACTCAAGCTGTTGTGCCGTGTTATAATAGGTTTTGTCAAGTTGGCAGAAGCGAAAAAACGAGGTACATCAAATGGGAGACGTTCTGAAGAAGTCTGACATGAAATTCTTCAACGAAGCCAAGAAGATGGCTGAAGCATCGACGTTCCACGCATTCAAAGTCGGCTGTGTTATCGTCTACAAGGGCAAGATAGTCGGCAGTGGCTCCAATTCGAGCAAGACTTGCCCAGAACAGAAGTTCTACAACAGGCGCTATAGGGACTTCAAGGTTGGAACCAAGCCTCCTGTGGACTCGATCCACGCAGAGGTGTCGGCAATCAGGAGCGTGCCGTACACGGTCGCCAACGACATGGACTGGTCGCGTGCGAAAGTGTTTGTGTACAGGATATCCCCAGGAAAAGAGTCTGGACACGGCATGGCAAGGTGTTGCCCTGGATGTATGCACGCGATAAAGGACAAGGGGGTAAAGAAGCTCTACTACACGACTGACGACGGAATGTGTTTTGAGGATCTTGGTCGATAAAAAAATCAACAGAAACAGGTTATAGCAAATGGTAAACTTTGGCATTGTCAACAACGGTTTCTTTGAGACCATCTACAACGTCGATGACGGTCATATCGTGCGCATGTTGCTCTTGTCTGACGAAAGCGAGGACGCGATGTCGTACCTCCAAAAGAACTTTGAGTCATACAAAATCGTTTCGTATGGGTGCTATTGGTAAGTGTTTTTAATAGAAAAAGCGAAGGGACAGACATGATTAACGAAGACATGTACGAGCAGTATGAGGACGAGTACTCTTGTGAGTTCCAGAAGTTCACAAAGCGTATTCCAAAGACTCAAAAAGCCGACAAGTCTACAAAGCATGACGAGATCAACGCAAAGCGTCGCGAGCGTCAGAGCGAGAAGGATGCCATGGTGGCAAACAAGGACAACGAGTTTATTTTTCTTGGCTAAATAAAAAGGAGCAAAAGGTGAAGGAATATATCGTTTACGCAAACTACGACCCCACTACCGGCATTTCCAAGATGACCAAGTCAAACAAGTACGGCACGTTCAGTGCGACTGCCGAGGTGCACGAGGAGGATAAGGACATTGCCAACAGGTGGGATGGTCTTCGTTTCTGCGAGTTTAAGATTGACATGCAGTCAGAGCGTGTTCGTGCTAGCATCTTCCGCGAGAGGATGAACGGCGTGAAGAATGCCATCCTATCAATTGAGCCTCCCGATCCTGGCGAGGACGACTACACTTGGGATAAGATGATGATTCAGTATATGGACCTCAAGCGTCGATATGAGGAGTCCATCAAGCGATATAAGCAGATGAAGAGCGCATATCACGACTTCGCGTCTGAATGCCTAGCAATCCGTCGTAAGCTTCACCAGTACGATGCCAAGCGTACCAACGCTTAACTAACAAAAGCCTATCTGCCACCAAAAAGTGGTAGGTAGGCTTTTTTGTTTTGTCTTGACAATAGCCAGACTGAACGCTATAATTATAGATAAAAGCCATAATACCAAAGGAGGATTTAAAATATGGTGTACGTCATCGCAGACATCCACGGAAGCGCGCTGTCGCTTCAACAAGACATGAAGTATATGCCGGAGCTGACAGAAGACGACTATATAATCATAGCTGGAGATGCCGGACTGGAATATGGGCAGTATTCTATGGGGTCGCTAAAGAAGTATATGAAGAAGCTCCCATGTACTTTTGTGGTCATGCGCGGAAACCATGACAACAGGTATCATTATATGGCACGCAACAATCCTGACAGATGGTCTTTCACAGAGGACGAAATGTATGCGTATGAAAACAAATATCCAAACATCCTGTACGTCAAAGACAGTGGTGGAGTCTACACAATAGACGGCAAGGACATATTGTTTATCCCCGGGGCGTATTCTGTAGATAAATATTATAGACTCGCAAACGGGCTTGCATACGAGCCTCGTGAGGAATTAAGTTGGTTTGAAGCTGACGGATTGTTTATTGAAATCGACAATAAGCATTTTGATTATGTCATTTCCCATACTGCACCACTGTCTCTTGTGCCGAGATTAGAGCATTTATTTTTGGCCCAGGTAGACCAGGGGTGCGTGTCTCATTGGACAGAGAAGATTTGTGACGAAGTCTATACGAACTACAGCTTTAAACGTTGGTATTTTGGACACTTTCACAGCGACATGGAATTAAGCGACAATGTAACGATGGTATATGCCAAATTTGGGGTGATAGGAAACGATGAGTAACTCTTATTCAGAAGACTCAATCAAAGCGATGGATCCCAGATCTTTCGTGCGTCACAGAAGCGACTTGTACACTGGCGGAAATGACGATTCATCGCAACTTGCCATCGAGATTGTGACAAACGCAATTGATGAGCACCTGGCAGGCAACTGCACCCACATCGACATTACATATGTGAAAGACACCAACCTCATCTCTGTAGAAGACGACGGCCAAGGAATCATCCCGAGCCTCTACCAAGAAGACGGCAAGACGATTCTTGAGATGGTCTACGGAACCTTGAACGTGTCCGGCAAGTTCGACAAGAGCAAGGATGCCGTCTATAGCGTGTCCACCGGTGCGTTTGGAATCGGCGCGTCTCTTGCCAACTACCTGTCCCACTGGCTTGAGGCTGTGACGTTCAGGGGTGGCAAGTACGAGCTTGTGAGGTTTGAGGAAGGGTTGTTCGTCAGCAGAGAAGAGGGAACGTCTCATGTGCCGAGCCACGGCGTAACAGTGTCGTTCCAGCCAAGCGAGGAGTTTTTTACAGACGCTAGGCCAAACATGAGCCTCTTAAAGAAGAAGATTGAAGGCGTGTGCAGTCTATGCCCTGGGCTGACCGTTGCAATCAACATAGTCGACCATGGAAAGACCACGACTTATGATATTTGTAAAAACGGCATAGTCGATTTGATTTCTGACAACGTTGACAAAATTGACAACGTGTTCACTTTCAAACATATTGACAAGGAAGACAGCTCAAGGATGCTGAACCTTGCATACGGCTTGAAGGAAGACGGCAAAGAGTCTGTCGTTGTCGGGTATGCCAACTATGGCCCTATAGAGTCCGGAACTGCGTTCCAGGTAATCAAGACACAGCTCGCAAAAGACCTCACCGAGTGGGGGCATGCCCAGGCTGTGCTGAAGCCGAAAGAGACGCTTAATGTGTCGTCTATCCAGGACGACATGTGTCTTGCATTCAACCTTACAAGCAACAACATTAGATACGACTCGCAGACAAAAGTGAGGATGTCCAGCACCGCTGATAATCAGTTCATGAGAGACACTGTATCTTTGTATTTCAAGCAGTGGCTAAACGACAACCCAAATACAGCCAAGGACATTATAGAGAAGGCCATGCTTTCAAAGAGGGCTTCAGAGATGGCAAAGAAGGCAAGGGATGCCGTCAAGAACAAAGGCGCAAAGAAAGATGCCGTGTTCAAGATGCCGACAACTCTTGTCGATGCGTCGTCGAAGAAGCGTGCTGACTGCGAGCTTTGGGTGGTCGAGGGGAAGTCGGCACAAGGAGGCATGGTGTCTGCAAGGGACTCAAAGACGCAGGCTATCTATGGTGTGCGCGGCATGATGCTCAACGTGCTGAAGACTGCCCCTGAAAACATCATGAAGAACCAGGAAATCAACAACCTTGTCATTGCTCTCGGTCTTGACGTTGACATGAAAACCGGCAAGATGGTTTACAATCCCAAGAAGCTTCGGTATGGGAAGATCATCGCCTGTTCCGACGCTGATCCAAGCGGTGCGTTCATCTCCTCGTTGCTGTTTAACATTCTTTGGTATATGTGCCCGGAATTATTTTTAAATGGACATGTATACAAAGCTGAACCGGCGCTGTTTAGAATTACAACGACGAAGAACGAATACGTCTACTGTAAAGACCAAGCTGACTTGGAAGAAGCGAAGAAGAAATACAAGGTCAAGTCTATTGGACGAAACAAGGGCCTCGGTGAAAGCTCTTCTGAAGAGCTTGAACAAACTCTTCTTAATCCTAAAACCAGAAACTTGGTTCGTTTAAATGTATCTGATTCTGATACATTTGACACTTTAATGACAACTTTCTTTGGAAAGGCAGTAGAGCCAAGGGTTGATTTTATCATGAACCATTCGGAGGAAACAGACTATGACTGTGAATAGCGTAGATGCCATAGAAAAAATCAGTGACAATTTTATGGAATATGCCATTGACACAAATAATAATAAGACGTTTCCAGATGTCCGTGATGGATTGAAGCCTGGTGCGCGAGCTTGTTTGTGGGAGATGTACAAGAGGGGGTATTTGTCGAACAAACCTCATGTAAAGTGCGCAAAAGTATCAGGTGGTGTCATAGCCTCCACCTGGCCACACAGTGGCGATGCTGTATATGAGACCTTTGTCCGTATGTCTCAAGACTTTACTGAAAATACACCAGAGGTTGAGTTCCACGGCAACAATGGAAACGTGGTTCTTGGTGGCGATAGTTTCGCAAACTCCCGTTATACAGAATGCCGATTGTCTAGTATGGCGGAAGAGTTTATGTTTAATGGTGTGGACTCAAATGCTGTGAATATGATTTGGAACTTTTCAGAAGACGAGCAATGGCCTTCGGTTCTGCCGTCTGTTTTTCCACGTCTTCTGGTAAACGGCACACAAGGCATCGGAGTCTCAATCTCAAGCTTCATGTGCGGTCACAACCTGTCTGAAACGGTAGACCTTATAGTCGACTATATAAAGACAGACAAGTATGATGACTCCGACTATATGCCTGACTTTCCCACCGGCGGTACTCTTGTGAACCCACAAGACGTTCCCAAGATAAACTCAACTGGAAAGGGGAAAATAATCGTCGAGGCAAAGTATGCTATAGACAAAAAGACCATCAGTTTTACGGAACTGCCGTTCCAGGTCTACCTTGAGCCCGTCATTGAAGAGATAAAGAAAGCGTTGGACAACGGCAGCCTCCAAGGCATCAAGAGCGTCGTCAATGCAAGCGACAAGAACGGCATGTGTCTTGAGGTTGAGTGCCGACCAGATGCAGACCCGGAAGAGACGGTGTCCAGGTTGATGGCGTCCACGTCGCTTCGCAAGCAATACAACGTAATACAGAGGGCCATCGTCTCAAAGACACCGGAACTGTTGACCACAAAGAAGGTTGTGGACGTCTACATTGAGCATAATCTTGAATGTATCAGAAGGGTTGCCGAGCACACCAAGAGCCAACTAACCGAACGTATAGAGGTACTGCAAGGCTTTATAAAAGCAGTCGCGTCGATCGACGATGTGGTCTCAATCATAAAGAACAGCAAAGACCAGAAGGACGCAAAGGTGCGTCTCGTCAGTCAGTTTGATTTCACCGACAGGCAGGCGAAGGCCATACTAGACATGCGGTTGGCGAAGCTTTCCAGCCTTGAGACAATAGCAGTCGAGGATGAGCTTTCGGAAAAAACGGGAAAATTGGAAAAGATTGAAAAACTTCTGTCATCAGAGAAAGAACAAAAAAGAGAGCTTGTGTCAAAGCTGAAGACGCTTAAAAAGAAGTACGGTACAGACAGGAAGACTGTGATACAACAGAAGGACGCCAAGGAGGTTTCTGCCGTGTCATCAAAGAAATACAATATAGAGTTCGACAAAGGTCTCATGAAAAAGACTGTTCATTTCGACGGAGAGTTCACAGACAAAGACACCCTTGTTCTTGTTGGTGCGTTCGGCGACGTATACAGGGTTGCCGTCGAGGACATCCCCGTCACAAAGCCAGGTGTCAGCTATCAAACGAGCCTGCTTATGCTTGACCAGAAGATAGTTGCTATGAACCCTTCAAACATCCTAATCGTCACCCGAGACGGCAAGGTGAAGAAGATTAACGTCATGGAAGAGTTTGCAGGTAACACAAGGAACAAGACAGGTCTCAAGTCAATCAAGCTTATAGGTGATGACGAGGTGCTGTTTGTGTTCCCAAATGTGTCTGACACAGACTACCTCAAGCTTGTCACTAACCTGGGCATGTCGATCAAGTTCTGCACGTCTGAAGTCAATCCACAAAAGAAGACAGGCAGTGGAGTCAAGGGCATCACACTTGGATACGACGACGTCGTAGCATTCGCGTCTATTGTGGACAATAACCTAGACAGCCAGGCACGCGGAGGCAAGGGCAGGAAAAACTCATAACCGCAAAACTCTGCGGTTTAGTGAAGCTGCAAAATTTTGCGGTTTTGTCAGAAAAGAGGGTATAGATGAGTAAAGAACAATGCCGTCAAGAAATTGCATGCAGGTTTAGAAACGCCAGGAACGCTAACTTATATCTGCCGATAGACGCGACGCAGAAGGACATATGGGCGAACGAGGCGTATTACATAAGGACGGCGTTACGACTCAACGACGAAGACAACGTGTTCCTAGCCCTTGCAGACCTGTTGACTGATTAACCCAGTCAGATAATATATGCAGATTAGTTTCTGCCGATTGAAATTTTAGTATTGACTTCCAGTTTATGATGGTGTAATATATGTTTTGTCAATTGGGACAGGCACAAAAAAGACAAGGAGCTCAAAAATGGCAAAGAACAAGTTCTCCGACAACGCTCGTGAAGTCCTCCATTATCTCCAGAACACCCCGCAGGAAGATATGACTTTCCGTGACATTGCAGATGCAATCGAGAAGCCTTATCGTTCCGTAAGCGCCATCATCACCGCACTCGCGAAGAAGGGACTCGTCGAGCGAGTCCTTCAGGAGAACGGTGACAAGTACATCGTCCTTACCGAGGACGGTCATATGGTCGACCCTGATGAGACTGTCGAGGAAAAGTAGAAAGAGGTACACTTGAAGATTACAACAGTGAAGGTAGTTGGTTTTGACTCAACCATTGACGGCATGAGGGCTCCTTATAAGTCCTATGCGAAGAGTGACACAGACACGTCTCAAGAGCCATGCGAGTATGGTGAGTCTGACTACAACCTTGCCGAGAAACTCTGCAAGGCAGGCAGGAACCATCGCAAGTTCATGCGCATGTGGTACGTCTATGCGGACATTGAAGCACCACGTTACTGGTTTTCCGAATTTGATACCCACAGGATTGGCGTTGAGAAGAACTCTGAATCCACAGTCCACACTCTCTATAAGGAAGATCTTGCTGACGACATGTTCGAGTTCGACTTTGAGAACTCACCGAAGTGTGCCGTTGATGCGATGAGGGCTACCCAGAAGGCGCTTGCAGAGCTACAAAAACAGTTTGTGGCAGAGACCGACCCAAAGAAGAAGAACTACTATCGAAGGCTCATGAAGCAGATTCTTCCCGAGTCGTTCATTCAGCGCAGATTCGTGTGCATGAATTACGAGGCCCTTCGCCACATGTATGCGGAGCGCAAGGACCACAGGCTTCCGGAATGGAATAAAGTTTTTGTTGACTGGGTAAAGACTTTGCCGTATAATGAGTTCATTACCAATGATTTCGATGATAAGGAGAACTAAAATTGGCAACCAAGAAGAACACTGAATATCAGAACGACGTAAACCTCACCGGCTTTGTCTTCTCGGCTAACTTCCGAACCGGCACTTCCAAGGCAACCAGCAAGTGGCATCCCAACGAGGGTTACATCAGCGGAAACCTCAATGTCGCAACCGATGAGGACGCTATGAACGTGGTTCCCGTCAACTTCTTTGTCTATGAGAACCGTCGCAATAAGGATGACGACATCGTCCCGAATGAGACGTATCAGACGCTCCTGCAAATCATGAACGGTCCCACCTATGAGACCGCAGGTGACAAGGCCCCCAAGGTGCGTATCTCTGCCACTGTAGACACCAACGACTTCTATAGCTCCCGCACTGACGACATCGTCTCTGCCCAGCGAGTGAACGGTCGATTCATCCATCTGATGTCTCCCGGCGTCAGCGTCACCCCTGCCAACTTCGACGTCAACGCAGTAGTCACCTCTGCCGTCGAGCGTGAGGTTGATGGTCGTGACCCTTATCTTGACGTCCGTGGCTATGTGTTCAACTACAATGGCACGCGACTATTCCCTGTTCGCTTCGAGTGCCAGGACAAGTCAGGCCAGAGTTTTTTGCTGGGCCTGGAGCCTTCGAGCACGAATCCTGTCGTGATGAACCTCTGGGGCAGCATTCAGACGACTGTGATCGAGAAGATTCCTGCGGAGCAGGAGGAGGTTGCAAACGGATTCGGCGTTCGCCCTGTCATCTCCGGGAACAATGTGTCTACTGTCCGTTCTTGGGTCATCACTGGTGCCGACACTGGATGCGTTCCCGAGTTCGGTGACGTCGCCCCCTTCACAAAGAATGACATGAAGCGACTCATCGACGAGCGAAACGTCCGCCTTGAAGAGGTCAAGCAGAGCGGTATGGCCCGTGCAGGCAAGTCTGCTTTTACTGGGACCACGGTAAAGAAGGCCCCCGCCCAGGTGTTTTCCAGCCACTCAAGTGCAGCTGACATCTACGATTCAGACGATTTGCCATTCTAGAAAATAGCGATATAGACAAAACAAAGACAACACACAAGAGAATAGGATTCTAACACATGGCTATTGACCTTCTTTCCATTAAGCCCAACAAGGTTTCCCGCGATTTGAGCGGTTACACCATCTACATCTACGGAGCCGGCGGCACTGGCAAAACTACTCTTGCCAGTCAGCTCGACCGTGCGCTCCTGGTTGCATTTGAGATCGGCTATAAGGCCATCCCCGGCATCCGTGCCCAGGACATCAAGACTTGGGCCGAGTTCAAGCAACTTGTTCGTGAGCTGAAGAAGCCCGAGGTTCAGGAAGTCTTCAAGAGTATCTGCATAGACACCATTGACATCGCCACCGACCTGTGCGAGAAGTACATCTGCTCTCGTGAGGGGGTGGAGAAGCTTGCCGACATTCCTTGGGGTGGCGGTTGGAAGATGATGAAGAAGGAGTTTGAGGAGACGTTCCGTAGCATCTCCCAGATGAACTATGCACTTTTCTTCATCTCCCACTCAAAGGACAAGGTCTTCAAGCGCGAGGATGGTAGCGAGTACAACCAGGTCATTCCGTCTCTCTCCAACTCTTACAACGAGATTATTCGAAACATGTCCGACATTCAGGGGTATGCGCATCAGACTCGAATCGAGAACGGCACGCCCGTTGTGATGCTCACTCTTCGTTCCCAGGACGGCTCAATCGAATGTAAGAGCCGATTCAAGATGATTGAGCCGGAGGTGCTGTTCACCTACAACGACCTTTCCAAGGCGCTGTCCAACGCCATCGAGAAGGAAGCTTCCATGACTGACAACAAGTTCGTCACCGACGCTCCTGTCGAGAAGGCAACCGATGTCGTCTATGACTTCAAGGCTATGATGGACGAGTTCAATTCCATCGTCAAGGCCATTCAGGTCAATCATGCCGATGACTTCAAGGCCGTGTGGGCACCGAAGATCTTCTCCATCACAGAGAAGGTGCTCGGCAAGGGCAAGAAGGTGTCCGAGATGACCGAGTCTCAAGCAGAGCAGTTGGACGTCATTCTTGGTGAGTTGAGGGATATCGAGAAGTAATGCAGATCGTTTAGTTCACTATTGACAACAGGGGGTTATAAAGGCTATAATGTCTTTATAATCCCCTTTTTGCGTATAGGGAGTGATACGGTTGAACGCAATGAAAAATCCTGACCAAGAATGGCTAGACAAGATTCACGAGAAAGGCGTGTTGTTGTTTGGGTCCTCCTACAACAGGCTTGAGACAGAGAAACGAATACGGATGTGGAAGAAGGACAACCCGGAGATAACAGTCAGAGGGGTGTACTCGACCATCAGATGGTGGTACGACATATGCGGTCACACGACAGAGGGCTCGAACAACGGGTTCGGCATCGTCCCACACGTGTATGAGGATGCCAAGAACTACTTCAAGGAGCAGAGGGACCTGCATGTCAAATATTACCAGCCCGATGCGATAAACAAAGTGCTCGCCCCTGAAGTTGACGTTATAGAGATAAAGGCACCCGAGACAAAAATGAAAAACTACCTAAAAGGGTTTGAACTATCATAGGAGGTTGTGTTTTGGCGAGCAAATACGAAGACTCGACATCCGCGATTCAGGTGATAGGTGGAATCATAAACCAGCCCGAGTTGCTGGAAGACACTGGAAAGTATTTCTTTAGGGCCGAGGACTTCACATCAGAACTGCACAGGGTTGTGTTCTCGGCAATCGGCACGATCTATGCGAACGGCGGAACAAAGGTCACAGCCAAGGCGGTCGACGACGTCCTATCGACGTACCCAGAGGCATATGCGACTTACAAAGCGTCAAGGGGCAACGAGTGGTTTGCCAAGGTCCAGGCGGAATGCGACCTTGACAACTTTGACTTGTACTACAACAGACTCAAGAAGATGACGTTGCTTCGAGAGTACGACAACGCTGGTATAGACGTGTCATCCATTCTCGATATGGACGAGCTTGATGCAAAGAAACGGCAAAAGCAATGGCAAGAGTTCGACAACATGAGCGCGAACGACATTGCGGACGACATTGAAAACAAAATGTCAAAGATCAAGTCTACTTTTGTGGACAACCTAGACAAGAACACAAAGCTTGTAAGTGACGGTTTGAGCACCTTGTTCAGCAAGTTGAGGAACGAGCCAGAGTTCGGTGTGCCGTTGTACGGGCCTTTCATCAACACGGTGACGATGGGTGCAAGGCTGACAAAGTTCTATTTGAGAAGCGCACCTACTGGTGTTGGTAAAACTCGCATGATGATAGCCGACGTCTGCAACATCGCGTGCGACGAGATTTACGACCCTAGAATCGGTGCATGGAAGAAGAACGGTGAAAGCTTGCCGTGCCTGTACATTTCGACAGAGCTTGAAATGTCAGAGATTCAGACAATGTGCCTTGCGTTCTTGAGCAACGTTGAGGAGAACAAGATTCTCGGTGCGGAGAAAATGACCTTCGATGAAATCGACAGGGTAGAGCATGCGCTTGAGGTGCTTGAGAGAGCGCCTTTGTTCATCGACATTATCTGTGACTTCTCACTCAAGGACATTGAGAACAGCATCAGGAAGAACCATAGGGAAAATAAGGTGATGTATGTCTTCTACGACTATATCATGACAACCATGAAGATTCTTGAGGAGATTACTGCGAAGTCGAAAGGGGTGAACCTCCGCGAGGACAGCATCCTGTTCATGATTAGTGTGAAGCTCAAGGATTTGGCTAATGAGCTGGGAATATTCGTTCTTACCTCAACACAACTCAATGGTAGACTTTCTACTGCCAATTAAATTCCTTATCCTTTTACCAGAGGGGTAAACGCTTCGTATAAAGTGTTTGCTAACGGGGAAGACTAAACGATAGTTATAAAAACTTCTTTTGAGAAGAACTATCGCATGTTAATCCCGTGTGATACCGCTTCTTCTCTCTTCAAGAGAGGAGATTGATTATTTTGCCTGGCAACTCTAAAATTTGTGGGATCTACAGAATCAAGAATGAATTAAACGGAAAGGTTTATATTGGGCAAAGTAAGAGAATCTTTGGCCGATGGAACGAACATCTCCGTTCTTCTTTTCCTGAAAAATGGGCTGTAGAGACAAAGCGCGACCAAGATTTACCGCTTCATCGTTCAATAAGGAAATATGGAATAGAGAATTTTTCTTTTGCTATCCTGGAAATATGTTCTCCAGAAGAGCTTAATGACAAGGAAAAAGAGTATATCAAGAAATATGAGTCAGACTTGTGTGACAAAGGATACAATCTTGCTAGTGGCGGACAAGACTCTTTTGCGTTAGCTGGTGAGCGCCATAGTCAAGCAAAACTCACACAACATCAAGTTAATGAAATAATTGATATGCTGTCTCAAGGTATTCCATTGGAAGAAATTAGCCAGAAATTTAAAGTCTCAAAGCCAGCAGTTTGCAATATAAACACAGGAAAGAATTGGCATTCGGATGATCGTCAATATCCAATTCATAAATATGAGCCTCTTAAAGGAGAGCAGGCAGGTCAAGCTAGGCTGACAGACGAACAAGTAATGGCTATTCGGAACGATTTTGCAGACGGAGATTTAACTCTTCAGCAAATAGCAGATAAACATGGAATTCAGTACGGGAATACAGTTTCTATCTGCTACGGATATTCTTGGACTCACTTGCCGGTGTTTAAAAAAGGGCAAAATAAAAAGCGGGGCCATGTATCGACTATCTCCGAGGCTGAAATGCGGGAGAGTAGGGCTACTAGTGGTAAGTAGCGAGGTTTTAGGAAACGAATCCTCTGAAAACCGAAATAGGATTCTATAGTATTTTACTATAGTAAGATATAGTCAGTGCTCTAGGGAAACCTAGAGACCCACGAGCTGGAAAACAGATCCTATACCTGACCAAAACTTATTAAGAGGTAGACCATAGCGTTTTGTGCCTTAATATACCTTATCCCGCTTACCAGCGGGGGTCGTCATAAGACGGCTAACGGGGAAGCCTAAACCTTCTGGCATGGTAATCCCGTCCCATATTTTTATAATTATAATGATTGTAAAAAAGCGGGCTATCGACTATCCCTTATGTTGAAATGCAGGGGAGTAGGGCTACTATCGGTACGTAGTGAGATTTTAGGAAACGAAGTCTCTGAAAGCCAAAAGAGGTATAGCCACAACAGTGGTTAAAATATAGTCAGTGCTTATGGAAACATAAGACTTCATGGCAAAAAGCATAAGCGACAAGGTCGACTACGCTAGTATTGCCCTCGACGTCACAGAAGACGACTTGGAGAGGATTCGTCCTATCTTGAGTAATATCCCAGTCGTGCCGAACGTCAAGATGAGCGTGTACAAGAACAGGCGCGGTGCGTACAACAGGATCTTCCTTTGGATGTATGCGAACAAGGGAACTTGCCGTTACGAGACGATGTTCGCTACTGATTTCAACTACCACCCTATAGACCTTAAAGAGACCGAACTGATTGTGAAGAGGGACGACACAGAGGAAGAGAAGGAGCCTGTTATCCTAGACGGCGGTGATGACCTTGAGTTTTGATATTCAAAAGGTCAAGGAGCAGATAACTCCATATGAGATATGCGAGATTCTTGAGTACCTCGGAGCCGAGCCCGAGATGCGCGGTGACTCTATCGTGTCAAAGACAGTGTCACATGGCGGAGACTCAAAGAAGCTGTTCTACTATTCCAACACCCAGCTGTTCATCGACTACACGAACGGAGGCGACAGGTTCGACGTGTTCGAGCTTGTCTCCCGAGTTCTTGGCATGAAGCTGGTCGACGCAATCTGGTTTGTCGTAAGCTTCCTCAACCTCCAAGGCGACTTCTCTGACTCGATAACAAGTGACTGGGGGACGTTCGACAGGTACGACTCGATCGGCACGCAGAACTCCGTGGACAACATGGTGCTACCGACGTTGTTGCCGGAGATACTTGACAACTACCCCAAAGTTGTGGTAAAATCATGGCAAGAGAGTTTCATCACGCCAGAGGTTCAAGACAGGTTCGATATCAGGTTCAACCCGCTTGACTCTTCTATCCTGATTCCGCACAAGAACATCTATGGTGACATTATAGGCGTCAGGAAGAGGGCTCTTGTGGACGACGACATAGCGCTTGGCAAATACCGTCCAGCCGTCATAGGCGGGGAGTTGAGGAACCATCCACTCGCATTCAACCTGTACGGCATAGACATGGCGAAGGATGCCATACAAGAGTCGGGATTGGCGATAGTGGCGGAGTCAGAGAAGTCGGTGTTGCAGTCCCACAGCTACGGCATACCGCAGACTGTGGCCTGTTGCGGTAGCTCTATCTCAATCTACCAGGTGAACATGCTTGTAAAGGCAGGGGCAAAGGAGCTTGTGATAGCTTTCGACCACGACTTCACAGACTTGGAGAGCGAGGAGGCACAGCAAGTCGCAACAAGGCTCAACAAGCTTAACGACAAGATATCGCCTTATCTCAAAGTGTCGTTCTTATGGGACAAGGAGAACCTACTAGGCTACAAAGACTCTCCGTTCGACAGAGGTAAAGACGTCTTAATGAAACTATGGAAGAACAGGGTGGTGCTATAAGTGAAGTACAACGTCAGAGAGAAAGTAAGCGACGACATAGAGACGCAGATTCTAGCTTCAAGGGGTGTGAAGGACCCGACTGCCTGGAGACACAGCGACCGTATGAACGACTGGCGTCTGCTCGGAGACATCTACAACGCTATTGACCAGTTGGCGTTGGCGGTCAAGCTGGGGTGGAAGATCTGCCTAGCTGTCGATTGTGATTGTGACGGCTTCTCATCTTCAGCGATAATGTTCAACTTCCTTTGTACTGACCTGCATGTGCCGATCAGCCACCTTACGTACAGGGTTCACGAGGGCAAGCAACACGGCCTTGCCGACCTCATGGACGTCATCCCGTCTGACACCCAGTTTCTCATTGTGCCGGACGCAGGCACGTCCGACTATGAATTCCATGACCAACTGACGGCACGGGGATGTGAGGTCCTCATCCTTGACCATCACCAGGCAGAGTTCAAGAATCCAAACCCCCGTGTCGTCACAGTCAACCCACAACTTGACAACTATCCGAACAAGTCGCTAACGGGAGCAGGTGTCGTGTGGCAGTTCGTTCGCGCATACTCCGAGTTGCTTCTCGGCTGCGGTGACTTTAACAAGTACATGGACCTGTGCGCGTTCGGCAACATCTCGGACATGGCGGACAGCCGTGAGATGGAGATCCGCGCAATCGTCCGCAACGGATTGTCTAACATCAAGAACCCGTTCCTGTCTCAACTTGCCAAGCAGAACGAGTACACCATCAACAAGTACGGCGGTCTATGCTACAAGGGATGCGCCTTCGGGTTGACTCCTTTTGTGAATGCAATCTGCCGATCCGGCACAATAGACGAGAAGCGTCTTGTTTTCGATGCGATGCTTGACACTTATGGATATGCTCTTGTGCCGTCCGGGAAAAGGGGCGCTCATGGCGAGAAGGTGTCTGTCGCAGAAGAAGCCGTGCGTGTGGCGCTCAACGTCAAGGCTCGGCAGACCAAAGAGCAGAAGGCCATGGTAGATTACATCCTCGCAACCGACGACATGAACTACGACATCAATGTCGTCGTATGCGACAGCCCGGATGCAAGACCCGAGGTCGCGGGGTTGATTGCTAACAGTTTGCAAGATAGGTTCAAGCGCCCGGCGATTGTGCTCATCGACTATCCACTTGAGAAAGTCTACCGTGGCTCGGCCCGCAATTGTGAGAAGAGCCCCATCAAAGATTTCCGTAAGTTCTGTCAGGACAGCGGATATGTCAACTATGCCATGGGCCACCCAAGCGCGTTCGGTGTGGAGGTTTCATATGCCGAGCTTGGTGACTTCATGAGCTACTGTGTCAACAACGACTATAACTTCCACGATGGAGCAGAGGTCGATGTAGATTTTGAATACGACGGTCTCCGCATTCCACGCGCTCTCTTTGATACGGTTCACGACATGAAGGACTGTTTCGGCCAGCAGATGCCGGAGGTAAAGATAGCAGTGAAGGACATTCCGCTTTCGAGTCTTGAAATCGACCTGCTTTCCCCCGACAAGTATCCGACACTCAAGTTTACCGGCAAGGGATATCAGTTCGTCAAGTTTCATTCAAGCCAGGAAGAGTACGACAAGATGAAGGCTCTTGGGCCTGACTATACCATGACTCTTGTTGGAGCTCCTGTGTTGAACATATGGAACGATGTGAGTTATCCACAGGTTGTCATAGACGACTACGCCATCGAAGAGAAGTGGGTGTTTTAATGGTCTACATGGGAAGCAAGAGGCGCATCAAGAAGAGGCTCGTGCCGATTCTGCAAGACTACATCGACAGCAACAATGTCACGACATACATTGAGCCGATGGTGGGGGGGGGCAACATCATAGACTCCATCAAATGTGAGAGTCGTTTTGGGTATGATGTGCACCCTTATCTCATCGAGCTGTTAAAGCATGTAAGTGAAAATGACGGTGCGGACATTCCGCTTGACATTTCAAGAGAAGAGTATTACAATGTGAAAGACCACATTGACGATTACCCGATGTGGTACGCAGGGCTTGTAGGCTTCTGTGCATCCTACTCTGGCAAGTGGATGGCAGGTTACGCAAGCTGTTATAGGAAGACCGGCAAGAGCAGGGCAAGCGAGATGCTCAACAACATTCGCAAGCAAGCTCCTTTACTCAAGGGGATACAGTTCGATTGCAAGCACTATAAAGACGTCCCCCTTGTACCTGGAAGCCTTGTCTACGTCGATCCGCCATATCGCAATACAACCTCTTACAAGGGTGCTCAAAGTCTTGACTATGACGAGTTTTACGATTGGTTGAGAAAGGCATCAAAGACTTGCAAGGTATTCGTGTCCGAGTATCAGATGCCTGACGACTTCAAGCTTGTTGCGGAGTTTCCCCAGCTCACGCAGTTGTGTGACGACAAGAGCAAGCAGTTTGTCTCGATTGAAAAGGTGTTTACTTTATAAGTGATGACGATGTATGGATTGTTACCGTGCCGGACTACAAAGTCAAAATTATGGAGCGAGACTATTCCAAGAGAAGCTCCTCTCTACCAGAAAGCACGACTGTCTCTGTAGAGAAAAAGTTTTATTTCGACACGCGCAAGCAGGCTAAAAAGTTTTGTCTTGAAAACAATTACCCACTTGACTACATTTCAGTAAACGAAGATTAACAGGAGGCATGACGGCATGAAGAGATGTCCATTCTGTGGCGGTTCACCGACTATTATGGAAGGAACAAAATTTTCTAAAATCGAATGTAGTAAATGCGGTAGTAGAACGACGTATTGTACAAGTATTCAAGAAGCAGTTGAAATCTGGGACCATAGATTTAAGGTTGAGGAACCTGAAGACGATTGGTACATGTATTACCATGTCAAAGCAGACGGCCCATACCCTGATGTCGAGATAAACAAGAAAGATATAAGCATTATTAAAGAAGATTAAAAAACATATACCGCAAGAAGAGGTAAAAGTCTTTGTTGACTTTTGCCTCTTTTTTGGTATATAATAGTATCATTAAAAGCGAGAGCGAATTGGAGGAAGAGTATGAACAAGTGCCCCTTTTGCGGAGGAAACGGTGTGGTAAAGAGCGGGACGCTCTTCTTCAAGGTCGAGTGCGACAACTGCGGGGCCTCCACGAAATATTGTTCAAGCAGGGAGGACGCAATCAGTATGTGGGAAATGCGTGACGAGGATGGTGATGAAACAGAAGACAACTGGGAAAAGCTTGAAGACGAGGCCACGATGAGTCCTGGTGCATACGTCACAAAAGTGCTTCGCGTTGACACCTCATACTATGGCTGTGACACAGAGATGATGGCAAAAGACCTTGTGAGACGTGCGAAGAGATTGGCAAACGAAGAACAATAAAAACTAAAGCCGAGGTGGTGAATATTAAATCCATGCTAGGGTATATATAAAATCAAGGAATGTTTTTAGTAAAGATACTTTTGATTTTGTATATACAAGAAAGAGGCTTAATTTTTTATGGCAACTTTTAAAGAATTAGAGAAAATTTATTTTGACATGTACGGTAAACAGCTTGCTCGCCCTGCTTTACATCGGTGGGTAAAAAAAGGAGAAGTAAAAGCTGTTAAAATAAAACCTGACGAAATAAATTACGATAAACAGAGTTTTATAAACAAAATTACTAGCCAGTCGTACAAAAACAAGGCTTTTAGACAAAACCCAGAAGACTACATTGGGAAGACTTGCGGATATTTGTTAATCCAGGGAGTAGTACCGCCAGAAGAAAGAAGAGACAAGGATTACCATGGAACGATTATGAGATGCAAGTGTCTTGCTTGCGGAAAAGAAGATGTTCAAACTCGTTTTAGTTACGTGACAGGGCAAGGAAACTATTGCCAGAAAAGTTGTGGATGCGAACAGAAAATCCAACATTTTCTTACAACAACCAAAAGGATACCAGAACCTAAAAAGCCAAAAAACAAAAAAACACCAAAGAAAAATGATTTTGTTGATAGATACAGATTTGATTTTGACAGATTTTTGTTTGTTCATAAAATGCTTATCAATAATGATGTTAAGCGTTATTTTCAAAAATGCGACCAAGGAGAATACGAAAACGCTGTAGATCATTTTTTTTACGACGAACAATTTCTTGCAGTGTATGATTTTTGGAAAGAAAAAACAAACAACGGAGAAAAAACAAATACTTTTTATGATTGGTCAAAGCCTAGTTTAGATCATATTCTCCCTAAATCGAGAGGCGGAAGTTGTGACATTTCAAATTTACAAGCCCTAACGGTCTTTGAAAATCTCGCTAAAAGAGATATGACATGGGAAGAATGGCAAGACTTTAAACAAACAACTCATACACAATCTGATTATTTTATAGAAAACATCTTAAAAAGATATAGAGAAAAACAAAACAATGGCGAGAAAGAGGGAGGGAAGGATGACGACAACTAACCTTCGATTAGACTATCATTGTCATAGTTCATTGTCGAATATCCGCTTACTTTGACTCGATCAATACTCTCGAAGATCTAACCAAACGAGCTGTCGAATTAGGTCTCCCTGGCATTGCGATTACTGAACACGAATGCCTTGGTAACTCTATTGATATAGAAATCCTTCAAGAAAAAATTCGACAAGAGCATCCTAGTTTTAAGATTGTTCATGGCAACGAAATCTACCTTACAGACGATCGGTCTATGGGGCAAAAATACTATCATTTTATTTTGTTAGCTCTTGACGAGGTTGGTTTCCACATGATGTCCGAGCTGTCGTCTACCGCCTGGTTGAACGGGTATTTCGACCGAGGACTCATGCGCGTGCCGACTTTGAAGTCAGACGTCGAGGATGTAATCAAACGCTATGGGCAAGGCCATATCTACGCAAGCCAGGCGTGCCTTGGATCGGAGTTAAGCACTTATGTCCTGAAAATGCACGAGTGCCAGGAGAAGGGTGACAAAGATGGTCGCAAGCATTGGCATGACGAGATCGTCAAGTTTGTGAGCTGGTGCACAAATACGTTCGGCAAGGACAACTTCTGCTTTGAGATTCAGCCGTCAAGGTCGCACGACCAGTTGATTCTCAACAGCATCATGCCGTCCATCGCAAAGGCGTTCAAACTGCCGATGTGCATTACGTGCGACGCCCATTACTTGACAAAGGAAGACGCCCCGATTCATAAGGCATTCCTGAACTCCAAGCAAGGCGATCGAGAGGTTGACGAGTTCTATTCTGCGACGTGGTTGCAGTCGGAGGATGAGATTCTTGAGCACCTTGAAGGCACTCCCGTCGATTATGAGCAATGTTGCAAAGACAGCATGGCAATCTTCGATAGGGTGCAGGATTTCACTTTAAGGAAGCCACAAGAGGTGCCTGAAGCCCCTGTGCCGTTCAAGCCCAAGCGACATGTGGAGTGTTCAAAGTACCCGACCCTGTCGAAGCTGTATGAGTCAGACAGCGAGCAGGAGAGGTTTTGGGTAAACGAGTGCATTGACCAGCTGAAGAAACGAGGGTTGTATAACGACCAATACGTTTCAAGGCTTGAAGAAGAAGCCGACGTTATGGATTACATCGGGCAGAAGCTCAACACCTGCATCTTTGCTTACTCTCTGTTCATGCGCCACTATATCGACCTGATTTGGAGCTGTGATTCAACGGTTGGTGTCGGTCGTGGATCAGCGGGAGGTGGTTTATCCCATTGGTTGCTTGGTATCACCGGTACAGACCCGATTATCAGCGGGTCTTTCTTCTGGAGGTTTTTGAACAAAGAGCGAGTGGAGCTTCCAGATATTGACATCGACGTGTGCCCCTCCAAACGAGAAACTGTCTTCGAAGAGACGCGCAAGGAGACTGGTGAGCTTGGATGCGTGCACGTGTGCACCTATGGCACTCTAACAACAAAGGCAACTATCAAGCTGGCTGGGCGAGGATATAGGTCATCTACCTGCCCAAACGGTATTCCTCTTGAAGAGACTGAATACATCTCGTCTCTCGTTCCCTCCGAGCGCGGCTTTCTATGGCCCCTTAAAGACGTTATAAACGGCAATCCTGACAAAGGACGAAAGGCATCTGTGCAATTCAACGCAGAGATTGAGAAGTACCCTGGTCTCAAAGAGATTCTGTTCAAGATTGAGGGCCTTGTAGTCCAAGCAGGCATCCACGCAAGCGGTGTGATTTACCCGCCCAAGGAGGACTATTACCGCTACGGGCCTTTCATGAAGGCCAAGAACGGCACCATCATCACGCAATACTCCCTGCACATGGCAGAAGCGGCAGGTGCCACCAAGATCGACTGGCTCGTCACGGAAGTCCAAGAGGTCATCACCCAGTGCATCGAGGAGCTTCAGCAGGCTGGGTACATCGAGAAAGGCTTAACCCTGCGCGAGGCTTACGATAAATACGTCAGCCCTGATGCGATTCCTCTTGACGACCCTGACACTTGGGACGCTGTAGACCGAGCAGATGTACTCAAGCTGTTCCAGCTCGATTCGATGATTGGTCGTCAAGGTGCAAGGCTCATCAAGCCACGCTCAATCGAGGAATTGACGGCTGTCAATGCACTTATCCGACTGATGGCAGACGACGGCGAGGAGCGCCCGATGGACAGGTATGTCCGCCACAAGGCACATCCTGAAGAATGGGAGAAGGAGCTTGACGAGTATGGCTTGTCAGACGAAGAGAAGATTGTCCTGCACAAGCATTTCGACTCAAGCTATGGCGTCTGCTATGCACAAGAGCAGATGATGATGGCATTGATGGACCCAGGCATTTGCGGGTTTGACTTCAAAGCCAGTAACCAGGCAAGAAAAATCGTGGCGAAGAAAAAGTTCGATCAGATCGAGAGCTTGCATAAGCAGATTGTTGAGAGCGCCGTTTCACCTGCTATGGCAAAGTATGTGTGGGACGTTGTTGTCAAACCTTCGTTAGGATACAGCTTCAACTAGAGGAGCCTTTTACCGGTGACGGTAATAGCAAAGCTACTTAACTGCGGGAACTTCTTTAGAGCCTATAACTACCAACCGTGCGTGGCGACATGCACGGGGCAGAGGGTAACGCCCGAGATATGGTAACAAGGTTATAGGATTAGAAAATCCGCAACGCCACCTCTGTCTGTTAGGCAGAGGAACGCCCAGAGACTACCACGTAGCCTTCTCTACAAGAGAAGATGGTATAGTCCAGACCGCAACACATAAGTGGCTGGGGAGACCCAGTGCGGTATTGCTCAAACGTTCATGGATATAGCTACTCAATCATTGGCTATCAGTGTGCATGGCTAGCGACACACTATCCGAAGGTGTTTTGGAACACTGCATGCCTTCGAGTGGACTCGGGTGTTGAAGACGATGCAACGACAAGCTATGACAAGATTTCAAAGGCAGTCGGCAACATCCTCAACGCAGGAATCAAGGTGCGACCAATCGACATCAACAAGTCTGGGTATATGTTTGAGCCAGATGAGAAGACACAGTCGATTCTTTGCGGTCTTAAAGCGTTGATCGGCATCAACGGCGACACTGTTCAGCAAATCATTGAAAACAGGCCTTACAGTTCGTTCAATGACTTTCGAGAGAAGGTACCGTTGAACAAGACGGCGATGATCTCACTCATCAAGGCTCACGCATTTGACTGCTTTGACGTCAGATACAACGTCATGGTTCAGTACATCACCGAGCAGAGCGAGCCCAAGTCCAAGCTGACGATGGCTAACCTGCAAGGCCTTATTGACAGGAGCATGATTCCGGCAGACTACCAGTTGCAGATCAGGACGTTCGTCTTCAACAAGTCCTTGCGTGCCAACTGCAAGTTCAAGGAATGGTACACCCTTGAGGGCAGATACTATCGTTTCTACGAGAAATTCTTCGACATAGACGAGCTTGAGAGCGTCGGTGGTAAGTTCTGCATCTCACAAAAGAAGTGGCAGAAGATGTACACAAAAATGATGGAACCTGTGAAGAAGTACATTACCGACAACCAAAAAGCCCTGCTTGAGCAGTTCAACCTCACGCTGTTCAACGAGCAATGGGACAAGTACGCATCGGGCACTCGCGGTTCTTGGGACATGAGTTCCCTTGGCTTCTATTCAGCCAAGCACGAGTTGGACGGCATAGAATACGACAAGTACGGCCTGTCCAAGTTTTCATCCCTGCCCGAGGAGCCCGTAGAAGCCGAGTCGCGTGGCAAGTTTAAGATTTACAACCTCACGAGGATCTGCGGTACTGTGGTGGCGAAAGACGACACCCGTTCGACCTTCACCCTCCTCACCCCTGATTCAGGCTCCGTCGACGTCAAGCTTCCCAGGGAGATTTACGCTCACTACAACAGGAAGATCGTGCTGGAGAACTCCGGCTCGAAGATTTCCGAGGACGGGTGGTTCACGAGGGGTACGCTTCTCATGGCATGCGGTTATCGGCAGGGAAACATGTTCAGGCTAAAGAGGTACAAGAACACGTCAAGCCTGCTGTTGTACAATATGGCGATAACCAAAAATGGTAGGATAATTTGCACAGGAAGCCGTCTCGGCGACGAAGACGAGGTATAATTTACATTATTTGACTACAGCTCCGCTTTTGTGTTATAATAATATTTCACAAGAGCGGAGCTGTTTGTATGTAAGGAGAAAAATGAGACAGAAGATTCTGGCAATCGTTGGTCCTTCATGTGCCGGTAAAGACACAATCAAAGACAGGCTTGCGCTTATCGACAGCCATACGTTTCACGTTCCACAGCGTGTGACCAGCAGGCCTCGCAGGCCAGGGGAGAGGGACTCGGCTTATAGGTTCGTCACGAAGCGGACGTTCAAGACCGAGATAAAGTACGGTTGCCTTGCCGAGTACGGGTGGTTCCGTGGATGGGGATACGGCACCAGGATTGACGACCTCACCAACGACGACGAAAAGATCAACGTGCTTACGATGGACCTGAACTCCCTAAAGATGCTCAAGAGGAACCTCGGTGTGGCAGACATCCGCTGTGTCTATCTTGACGCGCCCTTGTCTGTCCGTCTTAAAAGGTACAAGGACAGGGACGGTGGAATGTCCTCGTTTGAAATGTATAGGCGTGCCGTCTCCGACAGCCTTATGTACCGCAACGCCATTGACGAGATTTTGAAGCTCGGCATTCCGCATACATACATCCCCAACGACAAGGGGTTGTATGGCAGGACGGACGAGGTGCTGTCTTTTTGCAAAGATTGGTTAAACGGTCAAAGGTTTTAACTTGACATTGTGACTCCATCTAGTATATAATACAAAAACCAGACACAAGATATTGGAGGTAGCCTATGAAAGTTAAAAAGAGGAACGGCAATCTCGAAAAGTACGACTTAAAGAAGATCAGACACGCGATTGAGCGTGCGTTTGAGGATATCTACGGTCAAGAGACGTACACAGATGACATGCAGGTCAACATCAATAGTTTGGCTTCAGCGACAGAGGTCCAAATTGGCAAAGTTGGCGTCGCGGATGTGGAGGATATCCAAGACGCTGTTGAAGACGTGCTGATGCTCAACGGGTATTACGAGGTGGCAAAGGAGTATATTCGATACAGGTATCTCCACGAGCTACGTCGAAATGAACGAGAGCAAGAGAAGTTTTATGACAGCATCGGTGAAAAGCTCAAAGCTACCAACGTTCAGAACCAGAATGCGAATGTCGATGAGAAGTCCTTCGGTGGCAGAATGGGCGAGGCTTGTTCTGAACTAACCCGCGATTACGCTTTAAAAAACTGTTTATCCGAAATGGCAAGGAACAACCATCTTAACAACGAGATTTACGAACACGATCTTGATCATTACCCCACAGGAGACCACAACTGTTTGTCTATTCCGTTTGACAAGCTTTTAGCTAACGGCTTCAATACAAGGCAAACCGATGTAAGACCTGCAAACTCCGTCAATACGGCGTTTCAATTGGTTGCCGTCATCTTTCAGCTACAAAGTCTTATGCAGTTTGGCGGGGTAAGTGCGACGCATCTAGATTGGACAATGGTCCCATATGTGCGGAAGTCTTTCTTAAAGCATTTTAAAGACGGAATGCTCTGGTGGTGTAAGAGCTGTGACGATAACGATAAATATGCTAAATTCCTCCATGAAGTAGAAGACGGCTTGTGGCCTGACACTCTCTCTATTGAAGACGAGAGATACAAGATTCATGATATGGCTTACCAGTACGCGGTCGAAATGACCAAGAAAGAGACTTATCAAGCGGTAGAAGGCATGTATCACAATCTAAATACACTACAAAGTCGTAGCGGGAACCAGCTGCCCTTTACATCAACCAATTTTGGCACATGTACGCTTCCAGAGGGTCGACTTGTCATAAAAGCCATGTTAGAAACTTCAATTCGCGGTCTTGGCAAGCTTCATAAAACCAGTATTTTTCCCTGCACTATTTTCCAGTGTATGAAGGGCGTCAACCGTGCTCCAGGAGATCCAAATTACGACCTATTCCAGCTTGCTTTAAAGTCAACCTCTCAAAGACTTTATCCCAACTATGCTAACGTAGATTGGTCTGGCAACGCGGGCTACGATAGAAACGACCCAAAGACTTACTTCAGCACAATGGGCTGTAGGACCGCCAATGGATACGACATCAACGGCATGGCCCAGACAAAAGACGGACGAGGAAACATCTGTCCAGTCACTATAATTATGCCGACTCTTGCCATGGAAGCCGATCGAGATGTAGAGAAGTTCATGGAACTTCTTGATAAAAAAATTCACGAAGCCAAAGACATGCTCTTGGAGCGTTTTGAGTATATCTGTTCACAGTCTCCTGAATCAGGTAGGTTCATGTACGAGAACGGCACCATGGAGGGGTATATCCCTGAAGAAGGCATTCGCAGCGCTCTCAAGCACGGCACATTGGCTCTCGGTCAGTTGGGCCTAGCGGAGACGCTTCAACTACTTATCGGGACAGACCAAACAACAGACAAGGGGATGGAGTTAGCCAAGCGTATCGAGTCTTTGTTCCGCAAGCGTTGTGATGAGTTTAAATATGAATACAAGCTTAATTTCGGAGTTTATTACACACCCGCAGAAAACCTGTGCTTTAAGGCTCTTAAAAAGTTTAGGGCTAAATATGGTGTTATTCCTAGCGTGTCAGACAAAGAGTTCTTCACCAACTCTATTCATTGTCCTGTATGGAGCGATTTAACAGTTATGGAGAAGATTGACATCGAGTCTCAACTCACAGGATACTCGAACGCCGGCTGCATTGTTTATGCCGAATTGCCATCAACCACCAAGAACAACCTAGAGGCGCTTGAGGCTATTGTAAATTATGCGATGGATAAAGACGTTCCTTATTTTGCTATTAACGTACCGAATGACACTTGCCTTGACTGTGGATACTGCGACGAGTTTAACGATCATTGCCCAATGTGTGGAAGCACTCATATTCAACAGCTTCGTAGAGTGACAGGCTACTTAACTGGGAATTATACCACCGCGTTCAATCTCGGCAAGCAAGATGAGGTTCATCATAGAGCCAAGAATGCAAGATAGTAAAATTTGATTCTGCTTATAGAATTAAATTTTACTGTTGACGACAGGTCCATGTATGTGCTATAATATACTTATCAGTTGAAAGGAGCACATACATGGACTCTGTTTTTCTTGTTTGGTATGACAACGGTGAAGATTACGAAGACCATTACACCTTTGTGGAGAAGGTGTTCCGCACCCGAAAGAACGCAGAGAGGTTCCTTGAGGAAGACCTGGATCTTGAGCGAGTTGACAGTAAATTCGGCACAACTTGGATCCCCAAGAAAAGCCCCTGTCCCTTCGGTCTCACCGACGGAGAGAACTGCGCCCGTCAGTTCTGCCCGATGTTCTCCCCTTCCGAGAACGACGACGTCCTGACGGGCGTCCGAGAGTGCGAGCACGAGGACATCTTTTGGGACAACGAGTATCTTCGTCACTTCTACACAATAGAGCAGAGGGAAGTATATTAAGGAGGTAAGAAGCTTGAGGTATGCCGACATCCACAAAATGAACATCAGCGACGGTCCCGGCATAGGCGTGTCGCTGTACGTTCAGGGGTGCGCGTTGCATTGCCCAGGTTGCTTTAACGAGGGAACCTGGGACTTCGACGGTGGGAAAGAGTACACGAACGACACGATGGACACAATCCTCGATCTGCTCAAGCCCGAGTGGATGACAAGGCTGTCCATCCTTGGCGGGGAACCGCTGTGCCCGGCGAACTACAAGGAGCTTATCAAGCTCACGTATCTGGCGCATGAGGAGAACAAAGACAAGCCAGACTTCAAGGTGTGGATGTGGACCGGCAGGACTTACGAGAACCTTATGGCCGAGATAAACTCCGAGCCGGACCGCAAGCACCCGCACCCTTTGGAGCTTGTCCTAAAGGGCGTCGACTACCTGGTGGACGGCCCGTTCATCCAGGATAAGAAAGACCTGACGCTCAAGTGGCGCGGCAGCTCGAACCAAAGGATTATCGCCTTGAACGGCAACGAAGAGATTGGACAATAGCAAGATGGAAATGAACACAGGCCTTACACAGTATGAGTTTGCAAAGCAACGATTCGAGAGCGGTGCCGTCGACGAGTTCACCGAGACCAAGACGATTGCCGAGCTGACGAACATCAGCGCGTGGTTTTCCACAGAGAAGTACTTCCAATATTTCATGCTGTTGTGCCGAGAAGCCTACGACTTCACCGTCATCAACATCAAGGGCACCAACTACCACAAGGCAATGACCGAGGTTCAGGAGGTGCTTGAGTCTCGTGGCAAGATCGTGTTCATTGAATACTGTCATGACAGCGGGGACTACGAGATTTGGATTAAGACCAATGAGCAGATGAAGACGATTACCGGGTCCGACTATGTTATGTTCAAGTTGTTCCCATGCAACGACTTCGTGATAGAGGTGGATTAAAGTGAAGTTATATGTCAACATCAACGGACTGACAAAGATCACGGCTTTTGACGACAACAACAACATCGTCTTTGAGAAGAACTGCACCTATCCTGAAATTCTCAACATCCTCGACGCCGTGTCTCAAAAGTACCAGGCAGAGTCTTTCGACAAGATCTACATCACCGGAGCAAGCAAACTCACCGAGCGACTCATGAACTCAATGACCCCAGTGTTCACCAAGGCAATGTACTGCATTGAAGGAGGAAGGAAGCGCTAATGATTCAGTATCTTCTTAAAACCACCGAGGAAATTATGGTCGACACCGAGGTCGACGTCGATTCCCTTCAGGACTTTCTGAAGCGCGATGCAGAAGAGCAGAACTACGTCATCAAGACGTTCTCTTATGAGAAGAAGGTTCGCAAGATGAAGGGCGAGGAGGACGAGGAGTATTACAAGTGTAAGGTGGTCAAGCTGTTCAACAGTGAGAAGTACCCTGACCTACCTCTTCGCAAGGTCCTGTACACAGGCTTTAATGACAATAGGAGCGATGAGATTTGATAGACATCACCAAAGAGAAGATGACTCAAAAGGAAATAAGCTCCAACCTTCGACTTGACGGATTCTCTTGGTGCTACTTTTCAACGGCGAAGGGTCGGTTCGGCTTGTATCTTGTGCCGACCCTTCGCCAGGACGGCTTCCCTGTCAACGTGACAGTCATGGACAATAACGGTAGAGTTGTTATTTACGAGCACCATTTCGACGTGCCGAAAAAGGAATGGAGCAATTTCTTCAACAATATCATTGACCAGTTGAACGACATTTAGGAGGAACATGGAAAAGGACATGCTATCGCACAGTGAGTTTGAGACCATTCAGATTAAGTACTTCCCCGGTGCGCCCCATCTGGAGAAGATCGACAAGGGCGATTGGATCGACCTGTACACCAACGAGGATGCAGTGCTGTTTGAGGGCGAGTCAAAGATTATCCCTCTAGGCGTAGCCATGAAGCTTCCCGATGGCTATGAAGCCATTGTAGCCCCTCGTAGTAGCACCTTCAAGAGGTGGGGCGTTATTATGACGAACAGTCTTGGGATTATCGACAACAAATATTGCGGGAACGACGACCAGTGGGGCATGCCGGTCTACGCGACTCGCAACGTCACCATCCCCAAGGGAACCCGACTTTGCCAGTTCCGCATCCAGAAGAACCAGCCTGACATTCTGTTCAAGGAAGTTGACAGCCTTAATGATTCCAACCGTGGTGGGTGGGGCAGTTCGGGCGAGTAGGAGGGGTTCCCAATGTCAGTATTCGTTCTTGAATTTAAATTCCGCGAGTGGAACGAGGATGAAGGAAAATGGTCGGTCAGGAATCCGGACGAGTACTTGTTTTATGCCGATGCGGAAGCAGCTTTAAAAACGGCCTCTGAAGTTGCGAGCTCCAAATATTCATACCAAAAGCGTGGTTGTCCGTCAAGCATTTCCTTGTACTCTTTCCAAGATTGCGACGTCGTTACTGCCAACGACATTCGCTTGCCCGTTGCACAATGGACGGACCTTGATCATTCACGAAAATATTAGGGGAAGGAGCGGTGAAAACAGCCAATGCCAAGAATCATAGATCCTCAACCAGCCATCGAGGCTCTTGAGGAAATTGTAATCAAACCAGCTTCAAAAGTTGTCACACCGACTCTTGGATGTATTATCGAAGACAAGAGTGAGTCAAACAAGTCTGACTGGATCTATCTAAAACAGCTTATCAAATGTGCCAACAAGTATGGAGCAGAGATTGAGACACTTTCTTGTTCTGGTTTACAAGACGCCTACAGGAACATTTCGACACTAAAAAACAATTCTAGGATTGATGGCATAATCATCTTGTCTTCTTTTAAGAATGGTGGCGACCAGTTCCTCAAGAACTACATCCCGATGCCTCTTGACATTGATTGCGCGTCTGCCGTCTCCCTTGGACACATGCTTTACGACCGAAGTGAGACGTTCTATAGGGGTGCACCTTGTACAGCTGGAGCTATATACAAGCTCTTGACTTACAATGACGTTGACGTAGCAGGCAAGCGAGTTGGAGTCGTAGGCAGGTCCTCAAGAGTCGGTAGGCCTGTAGCCCAGTTACTATCAATAGCGAATGCGACAGTTACGCTTTATCACTCGAAGTCAGACTTGTCTTCTCTTGCACAAGAGGACATTGTGATTTCTGCAATCGGCAAGCCAAAGTTTTTAAAGGCAAACCTGTTCAAAGAAGGGCAGGTTGTCGTGGATGCAGGAATCAACGTCGACGAGAACGGCAAGCTCTGCGGTGACGTCGACTACGACGAGGTCTGCAAGGTTCTCGGTGACTCCGGTGCAATCACACCTGTGCCGAACGGAGTTGGTCCTCTGACGAACGTCGTCCTGTTCTCCAAGCTGTTCGCAAACAAGTACACGCTCCGAGGCTATACGTTCTCTCGCGGAGTCAACTCGTGATGGACGGCGTAGAAGTAGTCTTGTCGCTAGACCAGGCTTTAAGAACCACCGGATATGCCGTCTTTCAGGGAGACGACCTTGTGGCGAACGGCACGTTCTCGGTCCCATCTGACAGGCCGATGGACGAGAGACTTCACTTGTTCATGAAAGAAGTACAAAAGCTCAAACGGCAATATGAGCCGGATGTGATTTGTTTTGAGGACATACAAGACCAGAACAACACGAAGACGTTTAAAATTCTGGCGTATGTTCAAGCATCAATGCTCATTTTCTGCGCTTTGACCGAATCCAAGTACTGTATTTTAGCGCCATCACATTGGAGGAAAGTCCTAGGAGGCGGGTTCGGCAGAACAAGAGCGGAGCAAAAAGAACATTCCATTGCTATTGTAAAAGAAAAGTTCGGTATTGACGTAGACTCGGACACAGCAGACGCGATTTGTATTGGATTGGCTTATCTTGAAGAGAGTAAATCATGCTCGCAGTCACAATAGGCGGAATAATTACTTTCGTTTCCGTCGCTACCATAGGGATAACATTTATTTTACTTAAAGGATGACATATCTTGAAAAAATCAGACTATGATGTAATAGATATTATCTGCACTGTTGCGATAGCATTAGTTAGCATTTACCTCGCTCTTGGTCTTGTCGCTGCTGTGGTTAGTGGAATACAAGTAGCCAATGGAGAGACTCCAATAATTGCCAAGGCCTGTTGCTGTTGTGAAACAAAGAATAAGTAAATAAAAAAAGCCCCCCTATACAACTTGGTATAGGGGGGCTTTTTTAGTGTGTGTGTTTGTCTTGCTTTATAGGAAAATTAAAAACTAAATAGCGCCTGCGTTGAGACGACGCTGAAGCTCTTGTACGCAAGTGGAACCTTCGTCAAGAGTGCCGTCAACGTATGTGCCCATCCTAGTCTGAAGGGCCATGATAGTGTCTGTGCCGAGTATGCCGTCAGCAGTGACACCAAGGATGTTCTGGAGAGCCCTGATGACAGGGGAGCCCTTGGCTGTGCCGTCGCACATCCAACCGGAGGTGAGAGCACCATTGCGGTTGACGTTCGGTGCCCACTGGTGCCAGACCTCACCGTCGGCATATGTGCCGAAGTAGTTCTGGAGCGCCATTGTGGTGTCGCGCCCCCAATAGCCATCGACGTCAATTTGAGTCGTGGTACCAGGTGTGGAGGGTGTCACAGTAGGCGTCTTGTCAGAAGAGCCATCACGCTTGGGTCCGATGTAAACCAACTTTCCGTCCCAACCTCCGTTTCCATAATTAGCGTAAGCCTTGATATTTGACTCCCAGCCCGTCTGGTCACCCTGCTGTCCAGAGATTCCATAGGTCTCGGAGATGCTGAACTGCATCATGATGTCCGGCTCGGCAGACCAGCACATGGCCGTGTGATGAATCTCGTTGAGGTAAATGTCACCAGTCTGGGCGATATAGCCGTCACCCATCGGATGCCACTCGAATAAGCCTGTGGAGAGGAAGCACTCCCTCATGTTGCCTGTGTAAGTGGCGTTGCCTGTACAGCCAGGAAGTGCAAGCTCCCAGGCCTCGATGACGGCGGACGAGCAGTCGAAGTCGCCGTTGGGGACGGAGACCTGTGTGCCGTCGGACAGGGTGACAACCTCGCGCGTGCCGTCGCCCCAGCGCTGATACTGGCTGTAGCCGTGACCGCCATCGCCGTCATGGGTGACCATGTGGTGCATAACCTCGGCTGCGACCTGCTGGTAAGTCAGCTTACCAGTCTCCTCGGGGACGTCCTGCTTTGGAAGGTCTTCAGAAGGCACGTCAGGCGTGTCGTCCTTCGGAGGGTTGGCAGGGATAGGCTGTCCGCAGTAAGGACACTTCTTGGGCTCCGAGGGGTCAGTCTTTGTCTGGGGAAGCATGCTCTCGTTGAGGACCTCGTTGACGTCGGCTGGGCCTGCGCCAGGCACATAGGCTTCAGAGTCATACTGCCAGAGGTCGCACTCGACGGTTGGCTTGTAACTGCTCCACTTGGCAACCCAACGGTTCACGCCAGACACGTCGGTGAGGTAGTTCTTCCACCAAAACTCGCTTGAGTAGATACCAGGGGCGTAACCAGCGTTGCGGATAACATCGCAGAAGACAAGAGCGTTGTTCTGGGCGACACTCTCTGTGCCAGGCTCCTCCGCATCGAAGTACACGGGGTAGCTTGGATGGTAATTCTTGATAGCCTCAACGCACTGCGTGCCCTCAATTTCAGCCGAGGCAGTGCTTGTGGCGTATGAGTACCAATAAAAGCCATAGGGAATGCCGAGACGCTCGCATTCAGAAACGTTTGTGCCAAGGTTGTAGTCTAGGCGTCCGCACGAGTCGAAGCGACCGAAGCCGACGCGGATGATCGCATGATAACCGGCATCCTTGATCTTTTGCCAATCAAGAGTGCCGTCATGCTCTGATACATCTATTATTCTTTGAGACATTTAATTCCACCTTCCATATTAAAACACTCGAACTGGTGTTCCTGAAGAGTTATATACCCAAAGCCCCTTGGCTTTTACAGGAGTGCCGCTTGAGTTGTATACATAAACCTGTTTAGCCTTTTGAGGGACCCCTGAACTGTTAAACACCCAGACTTTGGTGGTTGAGACAAAAGGTGCTGTTGATAGAGAGGGCCAAGTCGTATAAGAGCCACCCTCTGCTATGGGTCGACCACAAAAGACAAAACCAACTCCGGTATGAGCCCCACCGTATCCTTCAGTTCCTTCAGGGTCAACAGCCTGTCTGTTGTGCCACCCTCCAATAAAAGAAGAGTCTGCTTGTTCTGTCCAGTTCGGGAAAACAAATGGACATACAGCTTTTCCGTTCCACACTGAAGGGGACACCCTGTTTGTATCGTGGGTCACTCCGAAACAGTTTGTTGCGAATTCGTCGGCAGCTGATACCGCAGAAGTTACACTGGTCGCAGTTATATTCTTGCTACTCGTCGCAGTGCTCGCAACATATGTTCCATCACTTCCTCTTGTTCCCCATTTATTATAATAGGTACAAGCTTTTGTTACTGAAGTTCCTTTATACCTACTATAAAAAGGAACTCCGCCGACAGCGATGAAAGGAACTACTCCCATTGCTTCAGTCGGCCACGGATACTTTGTTTCAAGAGTAGTCGCCCAAAAAGTTGGAGCCGTTTGGCAATAAGTAAGAACTTGCTTTTGCCCAATAACCCATACGTTTCCAGCGTTATTTACACCAGCAAAACCGACAGAGATAGGAAAGTTAGCAAAGTACCCAGGTGAGCTAAAGGCAAAGCTTGCATGGGCATATCCATAGTCTCCTACTTTGTAACAATCATGGAATTGAATTGCTGTAGTAGCACATACAAAGGCCTCTGTATCTGGCATGTAAGTGATAAAGTTTTGATTTAAATTTGGTGTTGTCTTATTGCCAAGATTCATATTATTCCAATAGACAATGTTTTTGTTGCAGCCAAAATAATAATCATTATTCTTTTTAAGCTCGGTAACATTAACAACGTCAAGATTTGCCCAATATTGAGTCATAATCACTCCTTTTTTCTCTAAAAAAAATACGAGAACACCGCAATCCCGCATAGCTGACGAGACTATGGGTTCAACACGGTGTCCTCGTATTTGATTTTATTATATCCACAAAAAAGAAGTTTATTCCTCTGTGGCAAACTTTTTTCTAATCTGCTCGGCTTGTTCTGTTGAAAGCTTCGAGTAGGAAGAGATTATATCCTCAAGAGCCTCGCCCTTTTCAAGACGGATAGCAACAGCCCTTTCAATTATGCGATAACAAACTGCGCTTACAGCCATTGTTTATTCTCCAATCAGGTCGGCAAGGACCAAAGTAATGTCGTTGATCTGGTTCTCAAGGTCGGATGTCGCGCCTTCCTTTTCGGCAAGAACAAGGAGGACGTCGTCCATAGAAGACAAGAGAGTGTTGTATTCAGTGTTCTTTCGCTCTCTCTCTTGTGCGTCGACAAGCTGTTGGTCTTCACGTGCCTTGATTAGACTTAATTCGTCTTCTGTATAAAGCTTGTAGCGAAGGATTTGCTCGTACTCAAACCACTCATGTTCACCCTCTGTAGGTGGCTTATCCTCCACCTCGCGGTTCGTCACGAAGACTGCGTTCTTGTCGTTGAGGGATTCGTCATCAAACACATACGCACCGGTGGCGGAGTCTACGTTATACTCGCTGTTCGGCACCCATACGCCATCTTCATTATCGTCGAACTTGAATAATGTCTCTAGATGAGTGACAGCAGGGGCCACATTCACCTCGGGATGATGGGCGATAAGGAAATAATCTTCTACAAGGTGGCCTTTTGTGTCGTCGACGTCAGACCGTTGAATTTCTTTATCTTGTTCGTTAAGAATTCGCACAAAAGCTCCTCTCGTTTAGTACTGAATATAGATGTCGCCCGCCCAAGAGCTACTAGTTCCTGGGGTTGTAGTGCCAGTGTGGAGACCGATAGCAGTACGAACATTTGGTTTGGATGAGAACCAATATGTGGTACCATCAGTGTCAGACTGCACGTTGTATTTTCGACTTACAGTGAGGCCTCCGTTTAGTGTCGTCCCGTTCGACATTTTGTTTGACGCATAAAGAGCAAGTTGAGACGAATTATCAGTTCTGAAACTATGTGTAATCTCTCCGCATTGGATTCCATCTGTACCGTACATAATGATTGCTGGAGCATATATGGCGGCACTTGGTTTTGCTCCAGTAGTAGCACCGCTTTTTGTGGTTTTTAATCCTAGGACGGCATTATTACTACTCTGAATAGTCTGCATCGACGATCCGCCGTTTAGTCTTAAATAATAGCTATCACACTTGGTTTTAAAAGTGCTTAATCCAGTCTCGTCTAGAAAAGCCACTTTTACCTCCTTCTTATAGAATAAAAAAGGAGTGAAAGGAACGACGCCGTTTCACTCCTTTTTTAGATTTTATTTCTATATTATAACAACTTCATAGTTGCTTTATTCAAGGCTATTTAAACAAATTATTGATTGTAGTATCAGAAATAGCACTATATGTTGTGCCCGTATTAACAGAGGTATATGTCCTGTTTACAATAGAAGTGACCCTTCCGTATTCGTCAATCGTTATCTGCGGAACAGAGATTTTAACTCCATTTGAACCATAAACATCTTCAGAAGGTCCATAGGTGCCATTCATATCGCCGAGGGCACTCAAGTGGAAGGTTGTACCACTTAAAGAGAGGCCGACTCCGGCAGAATATTTTGTATCCGTATTGGTGTCAGTTGATGTGATCGTAATGACACCGTTGGCATCTGCCTCGACAACTGTAGCCCCTGCACCTTTTATCTGATGAGAGCTTCTAACTTTGCCATCTTCAATCAAATTTAAGAATGTCGCTTCGTTTGTAGTTTGTACGTTAGGTGTTGGGAAGCTATTGCCTACAGATGTGACAAGTTTAGCTGTGTAATGCGTATCTGCGCTTGGAATTCCAAGACCGGTTATATCAGACTTCGCTACAGCTGTTGCATTAGTGACATGTCCAGCATAATTTGTCGTTATCTTATATAGACCACTGGAATAGGCAGAGCCGTGGGCGTCGGCGTGTGCCTTTGCTGTTGAAGCCCAAGAGTGAGCCTCGTTGCCTAGGTCGCCACGATAAGCGGTTGAAGAGGTTGTACCAAGAGCAAGGGAGTCTGAAATAACGACATAGCTTGAGCCACCCCAACGATAAATCTTATTTGTGGTGGTGTCAGTGTAGATCTTCCCCGTCTCACCAGTCTTTGGGAACTTGTTGAAACCTTCATACTCAAGAACGTCGTCAACGTAACTCGGCAGGCAACCAGAAGGAATGGTTCCAGTAAGTTGAGTGTTAGCATTGACCTGTCCGCCAATCTCACTGAAGCTATAGCTTGGCTTGCTAGAAGCCTTGGCCCAAGAGTAGACATCCGAGGCAGGCATGCTTGACGGGAAGTCGCTTATCTTACTCTTGGTTATAGAGGGGATGTCTCTTGCAACGAGCTTGCGGAACGTAGGCTCTCCGCTAGAGCCGTCGTTTGGCCCGGCAAGGATCGTATTCCCGGTTTGTTTCTTTTCAATATTTAAATACTGGTCATGGTTGTGAACCATAGGAGCAAACCAGTTGTTACACCCATTAAAAAAAAGCTTTAATCCATCTAAATCGAGAAAAGCCATAGATTGTTATCCTCCTTTATCCTCCATCTTACAAAAGACGAAGCAAATCTAAAAATCGAGTCTATTTCATTTTTTGATATATCCAGGATAACAGTACTACAAACATAAAGTCTCCCAAGGCAAGAGAGACGGAAAGAAAATAAAAGTCAGTGTTCTTTCCGTCTCTCTTTATCTATTTATCCCTCTGTAAAAAACAAACGGTTGATATCCTCTGGAGATATCGCAGAGTACGTAGTGTTTGTATCTGTGTCTGTCAACGCAATAGTAGCATTGCCGGACTGGTTTAAAGTGAACGAGCCTTTTGAGACACCGTTCTGGGTTATCGTGACAGTGCCGTTCCCCACGCTTGGAATCGTAGGCTTGTTGCTCAAGTCGTTGTAGCTACCAGACGTAGCGACAATCGAAAACGAAGGCTTGCTGGACACGTTGCCCCAAGCAACCGAATTTGCCGTCGACGCAGTGCCCGCACTGGTGGCACAAGAGGCCAAGCTACTTGTATAAACAGGCGTCACAGAAGCTACGAATGTTCCAAGACCAAACTGGAAGTACTTTGTTCCAGCAACATCAATCAATGTCACAGAAGGAGACTCGTAATCCCTGACCGGCTTATAGTAAAGTTCATAAGCGTTGGAAGAGTTCTTGACAGCAACGACATTGCTTGCATAATCCAAACTGTTGAGCGACACCCAAGTAAGAATTCCGGAACCAAGAGTCCCTGCGGTGCCACCATTTCTAAACTCAAACTTTAATAAACCTAGAACAGAAGCACCTTCTGTCATGCCAAATGACAAAGTGCCCGAACAATAGTCCCAAGCGTCGGCAGATGATAGGTCGATAGTAGCAAACTTCAAGTACTTACCCTTGTCTGTATTACTGTTTGAGCGTAGGATTATCTGCTTGTTTATATAAGTTGTTTTAGAAGTTCCGTCACCTTTGACAAGAGAAAGCGATTGTCCGTCCGAACCTATATCTTTAAGGTACGTCTTATGAATCGGGTTTCCGCCTGCGTCGTTCGTCGCTTTTGTAGCGTAGTTGACGGAGGCACTTGAGTAAGGCGTGCAAGCAACTGGGATGCCATTATTAAAGTACACAGGGGTTGTTGTACCGCCTGCATTAGTATTCAGCTTGTTTGCCGAGGTTGCGGGACCACCAGCACTGGACGACCCCGCGTAGTTATGTGTATGGGTTTTTAAGGCGTAAGTTTCATCGTTCTTACTCTTAAAATAATTTAGCCCAGTTTCATCTAAAAATGCCAAGGTCTCTTGACACCTCCTCGTCTAGTATAAACTGGATATATAATCAACCGTTATGGCTTGCGGCTTTATTTCTAGTACATTGCCTTCCTTTGTAGAGATAAAAGTACGGATACAAGATTCGTCCTTGGCATAATATATATGCTCTGTTCCATGTTCAATGGAAGATGGAACTTTATTTATAAGAACTTTGTGGAATTGTATCGACGGATCTACCTCGACAATTTTTAAGTAGGCGTCCTTGATCGTTATATCGGTATCTACGTTAGACGACCATGTATGCCGCAGACGTAGACGCAACTCATAGAACGATTCTGGGATCTCTATCTCGAATTGCCCAGCTCCTCCAGCGTAATTCTCTATATTGAGGATTTCTGTATAGTTGTCTGACGTCGTATATAGTCTTGCGTATACCCATGCCTTGCCATCGTCAGCCCTAAAATCGGAAAATCCGAACGCAACCTTTTTCCCCGCCAAAGCTTGATTTTTAACTTGCGCCTCAAGATAAGCTCCCTCATTTGTGGCATGGTAAGTTACGCTATAATCTCCTGTGAGTCTAATATTTGTCGGAGGATGAGCTATATCACCGGCTGTCCATTCGGAAGTAAACGGAATATAATTTTCTTTAGATAGCTTCATATTACCACTCTACTTCCGAATAAATAATGCTACCAGGCGAATCGAGGGCCGTCTCTATCTTTTCGATATAGTTAGCCATAGTGTTGTCTAGCTTCTTAAAAGAATTGCCTAAATTGTAGACGCTTATCCAGGCGTTACTTACCCTATCTCCTCCGCAGGAAACGTATTGCTTGTTGTCGTAATACGTTCGGTCATCTGCTGATGAGAATTCGCATACCAGCTCATAGTATACTCCGTTTAACAGAGTGCTCCATTTATAAGGAAAAGAGTTCCCGCTAGAATCTTTTCTTGTCTCGATATCAATTTTATTGAATTTTTTAGACGCGAGATTTGTGTTTGGCATATCCCAGTCGTCATAATGGCCGCTGCTACCCCAGTGTTCGTCTCCGAAAGCAATAGCGTCGAGATTAAACATCGCCGCAGCTAGAACACATACGGACATCATCTGTGTTTTTTGATCGTCTGTAAAGGTGCTTGGAATCCCATTTAACGTAAAAAGTTTAGTCCCGTAAACTTCATAATAGGATTTTCCGTTTATTTTAGGCTCCGTATAATAGTTTATAATATCTGTTATGCGGTCCGGCTTGGCGCACTTAACCACTAGGTTATCGCTATCGTCAAGCTCTGCGTCATAAAACATATGTTCATATACATAATAGTCTTCTGGACCGAGATGACTAGCCAAACCATTCGGATTAGGGAGGAAGCCAGGGAGCCAGTCTAGGGTCATATTATCGTTTGAAAAACAATATTCGGTAGACCACGAGTTTGCAAAAACAAACAGGTTATGATTATGACAATAGTCAACCATGTTGTTCTGGCGCTCCCTCGTCACTTCGTAATCATATCCAAACTCGTCAAGGAATATGCCGTGAACGCCCATGGCAATCCATTTATCAATCTTTGACTTTATTTCAGCTTCGGTAAGACCTGTACCGCTTGACTCTTTAACTCCAATCGGCACATATCCTACGATTCTAGTGTCCTTATATCTGTCTCGTATAGCATTGAAGATTTGCAGTGTATCATTATATGTTTGATGAGAAGGTTCGTTATACCCGTCTCCAAAAATGCAAATATCATATTTGCCGTATGCCTTGGCACACTTATCTACATCCCACAATTTGTTAAGTGCTATCGGGTATCCATAATACAACAAAACCTTTTCACAAAATCTGCTAGAATGAGTATGCTTGGCATCAGCATATGTTTTATCTAGTCGTGATTTAAAATACTGTAGACCACTTTCATCTAAAAAGCGCATTCGAAATCTCCTTTTTTTGTAATATAAAAACAGGGGCAGGCATGTTATTGATTATACCAACCCTCGTTTTATTTTAGAACATAGTGTCGATAAAATCATTAGTAATAGCGCTATAAGTGGTATCAGTATCCTGGGTTGTAATGGTGCCCGTGGTATCGTCGCCCTTTGTATAGGTGATAGTCCTACCTGAAACCGACAGGCCTTTGATATAAGTAGTATTGATCTGCTGTCCAGCCGAGTCCTGGGTCGCTTTGGTTGCCGAATCAGCTGAAGTGGCGTGCTTGACACTTGCGCTAGAGATATCGGTTATCTCTGCTATCGTGTGAGTGTGGGCAGAGGGTGTGAACGTTCCAGGCTTGCCTGTAACACCGCTCCACGGCACACTAGAAGCAGAGCCAGCCGTGTATTCCATGTAACCTTTTGAGTTTGAAAGGTTAGCTGTATCGACGACAATATACATTGTGCCAGTGTCAAGACGCTTGACTGTGTCGCCAAGCTGGACAGTAGCGGTCGTCAAAGCGTACATGGCAGTCTGGTCTTTGACTGTCACAAGTCTCTCAAGAGCTCCAGCTGGGAGCCTGTCAATTGAGATTGTGCCGCTTGTGATCTTGCTTGCATCAAGCCCTGGGATGCGCTCTGTGGCAAGGACGCCAGAACTAACCTTGCTGGCATCGACAGAGGTAATCGTTGAGTTGCCGTGGGTGTGAGAGTCGTTGTTGACGCTGACGTTACCGCTTGAATCAACAGTGATATCTGTGCCACTCTTGACAAGACCGGCGGTAGAGGAAGTTGCGATTCCATATGTATGGTCGTTTTCTGCTCCCCATGTCGCTGTGCCGTCTGCGCTCCAACGTAGAATCTGCCCTGAACTGCCACCCGAGGGGATATGCTTGTTCCCGCTCGATGTCGGGTGAACGTAGTTGTTGGCGTTAGTTGCTATGCCGTCTAGCTTACTCTTGTCAGAGGACGACATAAAGCCATTGGCTGATGTGGTCGCAACAGAGTGAGTGTGGTTACCAGAAGCAACTGTGTTGGCAGAAGTTCCGATAGGAAGACGTCCGTAAGCCACGGTGCCTTGCGAGATGTTGCTCGCGTTGAGGTTTGTCAGAGAACCTGCTTCACCAGAGAAGCTTGAGGCAGTCACCTTCTTGGGGAAGATTGCATTCTGGTCTACGTCCCAAGAGTAAAGGTGACCGTTGGAGAACATGTAATTTGGATCACTCCAGTTGGTGTTGCCATAAATACGGATGTCACCTATTGTAGCGTTAGACGACGCCCATTCAGAGTTTACTTTTGTATAGTAGAAAGTAATTCTATAGGCGTAGGTGTTGGACGTTTGACTAGATCCACCACCAAAAGTATATCCAGGCAAACCTATGCAGTTTGGTCCACTCCAACCAGCTACAGGAACGTTTGTCCTATAAGTCTTAAATGTGGTCTTCGCACCAATAGTAGAATATTCTATGTCAACAGCGACACTATGTCCACCTGTAGATACCCAAAGATATAACATTAAAGCATTGGAATAGCGGTCTATTGGGTTTACCGTAATGCGAATCTTATTGGAAAGAGATGGCGTGCCTGGACTCACGGCAAAAGAGTTCCTGCCTAGGAACAATCCTTTTTTTGTTTGATTGTCTGTTCCTGCATCTACCCAAGTCTTACCGCCGTCTATTGTCTTCTCAATAACAATCGCGTCTGCTGGCATGAAAATAGTCTTATTTTCAAGAGAGCCTGAAATTGCACCAGAGTAGATAGGAGGGACGCTTCCTTGAGTGTTCCTACCAGAACCATAACTGTTAACTGCAAATGCGTCATGATCATGGTTTACCTTCGCATACACATAGTCTGCTTGAGACCTCATGTATGACCATAAAGCAGAGATAGGACGACGAACGAACTCTGCCGTTCCATTTACGTCTTGAGCGATATAGTAGTTAGACCCAGATGGAGTCGCAGTCGCCGTATCAAGCAGGTTTAACGCTGTGTAAACTCCGGTCCTTGTATTATCAACCTTGTTACCAAGAGCTGTGTTAATTACTTTGTTTTGTACTGGATTTGTAGAGGAGCTCGATAGAGCCGAGTCAACCGTGGTAGCCTTCGTCAAATCAAGCCTTTTCCCGTTGGCATCGACATAAAGAGTCGAAGTGTCGGTAGCCACCAGGACGGCACCATCAGTAATTGCCTTCTTATCAACATCGGCCTTCGTGCCTCTAAAGACTTTTAGTTTTGCCATTTGAGAGGTGTCCTTTCACTTTTGTATAACCCCTAGCAACAGGGATATTCAGACAAAAGATTCTTGTTCCCAGGAGTTATAAAAAAAGCGGAGGGCGGTTTCCCGCCCCCCGCCATTATGAGAGAAAAAAATGAAAAGCGGAAGGCTCTTTCTCTACTCGCCTAGATCCTCCCAAGAAATAAGGTCATCGGCATATTTCTTCGCATTGGCCTCGGCGGTATCAGCCTTGGACTTCGCGTCAGAAGCAGCAGCGGTGATGGCAGCTTGTTTGGCCGCATCTGCCTTTGTGGTAGCGTCGGTCGCAGCGGCAGTGATAGCCTCGGACTTGGCGGCATTGGCCTTCGTAGTGGCGTCTGTAGCAGCGGCTTCAATAGCGGCGCTCTTTGCAGCATCAGCCTTGGAAGTGGCGTCAGCGGCAGCTGCCTTCTCGGCAGCAGATTGAGCGGCGTTTGCCTTTGCTGTTGCGTCAGCGGAAGCAGTCTTCTCGGCGGCAGCTTGAGCAGCGTTAGCCTTTGTTGTAGCATCAGCCTTGGCAGAAGCAAGAGCGGCGTCGGCCTTCTTTGTCGCATCGGCAGAAGCGGCGCTAATCGCAGCAGCCTGTGCAGCGTCAGCCTTGGCCTGTGCATCGGTTGCAGCGGCAGCTTGAGCCTTGGCAGCCTCGCCAGCAGCATCGAAAGCAGTTGTGTTGGCATAAGCGGCGCTACCTAGACCATGAACCTTGACGTCCTTGCCATTGACGGAGATTGTGCCGTTAGCGGTGCCCTCGGCGACAGATGTGACGGGGAGCTTGGCCCTTGTGACAGTGATGACACCATCTGTTTGGGAAACGGCGGACACATAGTTGTCAGCAACGGCAGTGTCAGCCTTGTCGAGAGCCTGAATCTTGGCAAGAGAGTCAGCCTTGGCAGCGGTTAGAGCGTCATTGGCCTTGCCCTCGGCGAAAGCCTTTGTGGCGTAGTCGGTGAGGTCGACCTTGGAGTCACCGACAAGCTCGAACTTGCCGTTGACAAGCATGTACTCCTTGTAGTTAGAAGCCTCGGAGCCTTCACCGGTGCCGACCATGTAGATGGTGTCCTCGTTGGCCTCGCTGACATCAGGAAGCGCGGTGACGATCTGACGCTTCAGGTGGTGGGCACCAGCAACGGCAGTCTGGATGGCGGTGTCAGTCTGCGTCTTTGTGTAGGCGTCAGCGATGCCATAACCGGCAAGAGTGGTGGCCTTTGTGGCCTTCTTGTCAATCTCGCCCTGAAGGGTAGTCTTGGCTGTGTCAGTGTAAGCCTTGGCATCAGAGAGAGCCTTGCTGATAGAGCCAACGCCAGTGCCGTTGATGACACCGATGGCAGTCTCATTGGCACTAGCCTTGGCTTCGACGGCGGCTAGACGGTCATTGAGCTTACCAGCGTCGAGCTTGCTGATTTCAGTGGCGACATAGTCGACGACAGCCTTTGTGGTGGCCTGCTCGTCAGCGGAGCCCTTGCCTGTGATGGAAGCGGGGGCAGGCTTGACGATGGTGACAAATGCTGTGCCGTTCCAGTACTTGGCAGAACCATCCTTGGTGTTGACATAGATGGTGTTGACCTCACCTGTGACAGGATAAGTCGTGCAAGTCTCATATAGACCGCCAGTGAAGGGAACGTCGCCCTTGTAGATCCTACGAGAGTCTGTGATGAAATAGAGGGTTGAAGCTGAATGCTCTGCTAAACCATTGTACTTGGATAGAGAGCAAGAAACAAATTTAACTGCACTGGTAGCCAATTTAATCTCCTTTAACTTTACGCAGGGATGTCTTCCCATTGAGTCATATTTGCGACTGCTAGGTATTTGGATAAAACGCTATCCCATTTATATATAACGTCTTCGTCGACGTATAGAGTGTTGTCTGACCCGACTTTAGGAAAATCTTCCAAAGAACCACAAAAGATAGGATTCAGGTTCTCTGGGGTCAGTTGCCACCAGCCATCCTTGCCGTAAGACCAAAGGATGTGCGTCTCTTGCACATAGTAAGTCCCCTGAACAGGAGCAAGCATCGCTGTCCTGTCGGCTTCGGTGTCAAGGATGGTGAGGTTTGAATATGAAACCCTCAAGCCATGAGAGTCCATATATATGGTGTGGGAATCTCTTACAAAAATCATCTGTCCTGTGACGACGGGGATAGTAGAGAGCTTCCCCTCTGTTGTCTCATACAGCTTTACAATAGAGTTGTTTGGCATCTCCCCTCCTCCTTATTCGACATAGGTTATTGTAAGAGCTTCTGTTATCTTGTTTGTGACATAGTCTGTCACTTTTATCTGCTTGCCGTTCTCGTCCTTACCGGTGTCTCCTATGAGCGTCTCGATAAGTGTTCCGGCAGTAGAACTGAAGAAACCATCAACATAAGCCTTGGCTTCACCCAATGCGTCGTCAGCCTTGATCTTGGCGTACTTCTTTGCCTCGACAAGAGAAACGTCGACTTCATCTTTTGTAGCAAAGTTGGAAGTGTCGATCTCGTTGTCGCCAAGCTTCTCGAACTTGCCTTCGACAAGGACGTACTCGTCGTAAGACTGATGGCCGGCCTCGTCTGGGTTGGCTTTCGGCACCATGTAAATGACGGTCTCGCTTGCCTCTTCGACTGGCGGTAGCTCATCGACTATCTTCCTTGTGATGTGGCCAACGCTCGCTACAAGAGCCTTGGCTTCGTCATAGGAGATCTTTGTGGACAGCTTGCCGTCTATGTCCTGCTTGAGCTCGTCAATCGCAGGTCCGATTTCAACGTCGTCAAAGATCATTTTGAAATCTGTGCCGTTGAAGATATAGCCCTTGCCGTCAGAGGTGTTTAAGTAGACGACACCTTGCTCGGCATCCTTCTTTTCAGGAAGGACCTCAACAGGCTGAACGTAGTTCTTCACAAGAGCTGTGTTGACGTTCAACTTGTCAAGTGTGAGGTTTCCCTCTGTGCCGTTTATGACATATGAGTCAAAACTGCCGTCTGCGTTGCGAACCTTTATTGTCTGACCTGGATACGCTTTCCCGCTTGAAAGGTAGGTATTCGCACCATCAATAGACTCATGGACTTCCGAAGCGTCTAAAGGTATTGGGTTCAAACGTTCGTAAGACCTAAACGTCGATACTGTAGCGCTCATTAACTACCTCCCCTCAAGAGTGAACTCGAATGTCATTCCGGTCGTTGGAGAACAAGCGACCTGAAGACAATAAACGTCATATTCTGATGCAGTATACCCATCTACACCCTCAACCATTGCGGTCGTTTTATCAAAACAGTCAAGAATTTCAGACTCTCCTGCTTCGAGGTAGACGGCGTTTGTGACGACGGTGGAACTCGGCACGCATAACATAATCCACTTTTGTCCAGGCTCCATCTTGACCTGCACAACACTCTTGTCTTCAATGTCAGGGCCAGACGGCAAGCCTCTCACGAAAGTAGATGTGATTTCTTCAGGGGGATCGTCAATTCCACCTCCGTAGAACATCGCTTTTATAGGAGTGTAAATAAGCGATTTTGAAGCTATTTGACCAGCTTCTATCTTGTTTGTGCCGTCCTCTTCGCCGAGGTTGTTGAGCTTGAGGTCGCTTGCCTCATAGGAGGCCTGCACATCGAACGACGTCTTCTCCTCAAGCCTGAACTCCGGTATGTGTTGCTCTATAGTGTCCTTGAACGCGCCGTATATCTTGTTGCCGTTTTCAAGGACGTCTATCGAGACAAGCCTGCCAGCCTCGTTGCGAGTGAACGTAGCTTCTATCGTTGGCGAGAGAACCGTGCCGATTTCGTACCTGCCGGGCTTGTCGTCAGACGTCACTTCTGCAACCAGTTCAGGCTTCTTGTACTCGGGGTGGACGGCTCTTTTGACGAGCTTCTCAAGGAACTGCTCGAACGACAAGCCTGTCTTCAGCGTGTCGCCATCCTCTATCCCGCCAATAAAACCGTTGCTTCCCAAGTTGACTTCTATCTCGTTCTTTGTCCTATCGTCGTAGCCAAGGGGTATGGCGTTCTTGTCTGCGTCGATGTAATAAAGAACGTTCTCGTCAGAAGAGACTACGAAGTCGTTCTCGTTGACCTTGCCTTTCTCGATGTTGGCCTGAATCTTCTCGGTCGGCCCATGGAAGAAGGAGATTTTTTTATCTACAGCCATTATGAAAACCTCCCCTCTTTAATCATCGAGTTCGTTCATATATAAAGCAAACTCTCCAGCGATAAGGTCGTTGACTTTATCTAAAGCCTCCTGTGCCTTATCTTCTGCTCTGGAAACGGTGTCCTTGATGTCAGAGACATCTAGTTGGAAGTCTTCAAACAGCTTCTTCTGATAGTTGAACTCATCAAGCATGTCGTCCTTGAGCGTTGTGAGGTCAAGGATCGCCTGTTGGAAATCAGAGTAGTCGTCCGTCACCACAAAAGACGAGCCGTCGTTTGGGTTCTGTAGCACGTGGACGGTGAAGTTGTTGCTTGGGGCGATGCTTACGTCGTCAACTATCTCTAGACGGCACAGCACGGTTCCTTCGAACAACATGTCTTTAGGCCAGTGAATCTCCCAAGTGGACGGTGTGTCGCTCACTTTTGTGAGGACGTTGTATCCCTTGACTTTCCTATCTTGATGAATCCAGTTTAAATACACTTTTGAGTTTGGACAGAGTTGGCATCCTGCCTTTTGTGTGAACACCACCCTTAAGGTACAGCCGTTCACATCACCAGCGCCAGCTATGACAGGAGAGCCTATTTCTTGGTCCAAAGACTTCAACTCAATCGTGAAGGTCTTCAATTCTTGGCTCATTTAATCTCTTCCTCTCCGTGTCATAGAGAACAGGCTCACCGCTTGTCTTCACGAGGGGGAGCGCCCTTAATCTGTCCATCAAGCCGTCGATGAAACTGTTCCCTCCATGACTTTTATATGTGGCGTATCTATTTTCAAGACTGTCCATCGTTATCTCGTCTATCTGATGCACGACATAGCAATGGTAATGATACTTGTCTATAATGAACACCCTTGCGCTGTATAGAAATTGCTCTTGAATGTCCACCTGCGAAGACTCCATGTCAAGTATTTTTTTTTGAAGAGAGTCTTGTTTTTCCGACAAAGAATGAATCTCGTCCTGAATTGACTGAACCGACTCGCATAAAGCGTTCACGTTGTCGGAAAGTGTGTTTATCTTCTGCTCTATCGTCTCATGCTCGTCAATAATTTGCTCGGTCTCTGAATCTTTTCGGAACTTGCCTTTTATAGCCTTATATGCCCAAGACAGAGCTTCCCCGAGAGACTTTGCACACATCAGCACGAGGATTATTATAATAACTACATCTCCGAAATTATATTGACCAAGCAGTTGGTTAAAAGGCTCCACTTTTACCCTCCTGAAACTTGTCAAATTCGGCAAATCTACTTATTAGAAAAAAAGAGGGAAATAACAGCGTGTATTGCCCAGAACAATAAAAAACCTCCCCGACAAGCAGGGAGGTTTCTTTTAATCTTTCTTGGGGCAAGTGTACGTCAATGCCTGTTCGGAGTCTTTGATTCCGCTTGTTGTCGGGTCAACTATGACACCCAACATAGAGAGCACCATGAACACGGTTGTGATGACTGTGGTGGCTGTAGACTCGACTCCTGCCAAGTCTAAATCCACACCGAACAAAGATGCCATAGACACAACAAAAGAGCCTATGACACCTACGAGGCCGATCCAGAACGACTTGTTCTTTAAACGGACTGTCCAGTTAATGTTAGCCATAGCGAATCACCTCCTCTCCTCACGTTGACCTTAACTATTTGAACAGATCATTGATATATGTGTCTTTTATATTGGGTATCGTGGCAGATATCGTATTGCTCTGACCAAAAAGAAGCGCTACGCTATCTGATTTTAAATCTCCTCCAAGAGCGAGGGTTATCTGCTTCTGTGAGAAAAGTGCGTTTTTGGCGTCTTCACTTAATTTGTCCTCTGTTATCGTGCCGTTTTCTATTTTACTTCCATGTATACTGGAAATCTTTTCGCCGTTTATTGTACCATTTTCTATTTTACTTCCGTTTATGGTAGAAATTTTCTCGTTGCCTATCGTGCCGTTTTCTATTTTACTTCCATGTATACTGGAAATCTTATCATTGGTTATCGTGCCGTCTTTTATCTTGCTTCCATCTATAATGGAAATCTTGTCGCCACTTATCGTACCGTCTTCTATTTTGTTTCCATTTATACTAGAAATCTTATCGCTAGTTATTGTACCGTTTGCTATCTTACTCCCGCTTATGTTATTAGGGAGCTTGTCTTCCGTCAAAGATGGAATCATGTTTAATGGTAGCGTGCCGATAGGGACTGTTACAACATCATTCTGTATTGATCCAGAACCTAAAATATAATTTATCTCGTCTGTTGGAAGGACGTTCTTGTTGGCGATTTTAACGACAAGGTTTTTTATATTACCCCCAGAACCATCGGGAGAGCCGATGCCTGTGACTGTCCCGCTAAACTCAACAGGTCCTTTAAAGACGACGCTTTCTGTAGAAACTTTTTGTCCGACACCGTTTTTTACAGCGACAAGAGTGTTTTCTTTTACACCCTTCGGCGTCATTGCCGTCATTCCTGCACTGGCACTCTCGTCAGTCAAAGTATCAGACAACCACACAACGCCTTGAGTCTTATTAGTTGCATCAAACGGAATGTATAAAGGCCACACTTCATTTTTGCCATTTACTTTTACCCGTGTCTCGGCAAAAAAAGGAGGGAGTTTTTCATTCGGGTCTCTTTCCTTCTTTGAAGACCAGTGTCTTGATGTATAGTCATAATTGATCTTCGCCATATTACTCATCCTCCAAAGTCGTATAAACAATATCTATAACAGTCTCGGGAGGAAGGTCGCAAAGAGCTTCTATTGTAAACTTCTCTTCTTCCACTCCGTCAAACTCAAGAACATTATGCTCATTCAAAAGGTATTTATGCTCATCGGTTCCAGGTTTAGAAGAAGAGCCAAGCACTTGTAACCAAGGAGAACTGTCTTCTTCTTTAAGGTCTTTTACAGGCCATTGCTTCGGGACATGAAGACCGATGTGGACAAAAGTACAGTTGTTGTCAGGAGGAGAGATTGTTTCAACAGTCCCTTTTTTTATGGGACCTACGATTTGTGTCATCTTCATGACATGTCCTCCCACCAATTTGTCTTCTTTGGAGCATAGGTTACATTTTTGGCTTTCTTGAAGTACCACCCAGAAGGAGCATCGTTTCCGTCTGACACAGACAGTTTTGTTCCTCCGCCATTAAAAGTGCCGACATAGTACCATCCATTAGCATCCTTGTTGTAATCCCAAGCAAACACCCAGGTCTCTCTCTTTTGGTTCCGATAGGTGCATACTTTGCCATCTACCTTACCAGAAGCAATCGTGTAGTTGGTATTTAACGTGGTAACAATTTCGCTAGGGTCAGAAGCATTTGAGCTGAACCCCTCATCTTTATTATTGAGGTCTCTTCCAACCAAAAGTCCGCTTTGATCTTTTATCGCTCCCAGGTCTTTCCAGTTTAATGTTTTCGTGTTAATATCAGGGAAAGCTTTTGATTGAAAGCCCTGTTTATATCCTTCAACGCCCGAAGCGTCTCCCTTACGAGCTTCAGAGCTACTAAATAGAGCATAAAGACGATTGCTTTTTCCTTCGCCAATGTCTGAATATAAATCAACTATCTCATTAACAGTAAAAGACTCCGTCGTAGACTCTAACTTTCCTGTATTGTTATTGATTCCAGTCGTTGTGCAGTCAACCCTAGCACCATTTGTGTTAGTTTCCGAGAATGGAGCAGTGGAAACTTTGACTGAATCGCCTTTTGCTCCACGAGGAATCTTAAATAACAATTTGTGAGCGAAAGGATGGTTCTCTCCTTCGGGCCAAGCTACTTCTTCAATAACCGGTTGAGTACCAGGATCAAGAGCTTGCGCTGTCGCTTCAAAGACGGGGTACGGAATTTTAAAACCGACAAGAGTTTCAGAAACGGCAAACTTGTTATTTCCTTTCCCATAGGGATACGCGATGTTTACCCAAGTATACTCTATATCATCAACGAAAGTGTTCGCCCCATCCCATCCTTTGACAAGGCTTCCATTTGGAATGCTAAATGATTCCACGTCAATTGCCGGTTTGTTTTCGTCTGGATTTTCTGCGTAATCTTGATAGAGTTTACCATCAGACGGCCAGGTTCTTATTTCGCCGTTACCAAACTCTGTTTTGATATAGTTTTTAACATTATCGAAAGGTTTAAAATCAAACCCAGGAACACCAGACTGTGGACCGACAACTTGTCCAACGTACTTGGCGTCGCCAGTCTCGTTTCCGTATTCTGTGCCACGCTGGTATATCTTGCCGTTATCGAAGTCGTTCTTGTTCTCTGTGTCAATAATGCAATACTCGCCGTACCATACGTCTTTATATTCAGGCCCACTTTTGAATGCTTCCTGCATCTCTTCAATAGAGCTGAATTGAGCTTTAATCACAAAAGGCGAACCAGGACGGCCTCCATAAATAGAATCCATATAAAACTACCTCCTTTTGCTTTTAAGCTCCCGTGTTTTTGCTTGCAGGGCCAAAATAATCTATTGTGAAGTTGTTGTTCCAGTCATTGTTGTTTACAACGACTCCAAGCGTCTCAACCTCGACAGAGTCTTGCTCATAGAAACCGGAGTTACCGACACGTATAGGTTCCCCGTTTATGCACATCAACAAACCAGGCCTGCCCCATACGCCAATCTTTGTGATGGAAGACATGACTCCTCTGTCTTTTAGAGTTGGGACAAGGTCGTTCACGATCTTGAGAGAGCAATCGTCCTCGACGACGCCAAGTTGTCGTCCCTTGCCGGTGTAAGAGAACGACACTTGCTCATCAATAGCCTCCCTGACGATCTCGGCGCACACGCGGTCGAATGTGCCGACAAGAGGCCTGAACGTTATGTCAAAGATGCCGTAGGCGTCCTCGGAATTGGAAGCCCTCCAGCTGGTCGTCACAATAGCTTGAGAAAGAGCCGTCCAATTGTTGTTCCATCCAGGGTGTATCTTCCTGCGAGTAAGAGTATTGGTCGAGTTAAAGCTTTCTGTCTCTGTGTCAGAGTCGTTGCCTTGAATCTGTCCGTTGAAATGGTATTTATCTCTATACAGTGCATATGTTATATTCCCGGTTGTATCTTCTTGGTAATAAAGTTTTCCGTCCTCACCCTCGCCATTAGGTCTCTTCTGTATCTCCCCGGCAGCAATAATTTCTCTGCCGAACCATTGTGCTTTTGTCTCGTTGCCGACAACCGTCTTGTTTTCAACTCCGCAAAGGTAGACGGCACACCTCTTCTGCTTGATATAGTCGTTCTCGTTAGAGGACCACTTCGGTAGATGAACGGTATCAAGGTACTGGTAGTTGTCGTCCATGTCCTTCTCGTTCGTCGCGCTTGCCCGGAGCGTCAAACGAATGTCTATATCTGTCGTAAGATCTCTTCTTACCTTCAGCGTGAAGTGATAGTCTGTATCCTTGTCAAAGAATGTACTGCCTTTGTTGGCAGATAGTGAATTTGAGTCTTCTTTTTTTATTGCAAAACAACGTTCATTGAAGCCATCTATTTTTATCATGTCAACTTTAAGTGGGATACTATCCCCGACACATCCTGTGCCGCTAAACCTATACTGGTTCATGACATTTTTGCTCATTTTGTCTCCTTTAGAACCTCTCTACAAGCTCGGTTGCATTTACCGTCATCGTAGAGCCAGTCCCCAAAGTATAGGTGACACTCTTAACGATGTAGTCTCCATAAGTGTTTGTCGTCTTGTCTTTGACAGACACCCTTATGTTTGGCTCAAGATAGAAGGCTGGGATTGCCGTTATAGACAGCGTCCTCTGGTAGCCTGTATGAAGATACAGCTCATACTTTATCCTATCAAAAGCACCGTTCTTATATCCACCTGTTGCCAATGCTGAATATATCTCTTTTGGTGCGATAGACCAGCGCTCTCCCTTGCTTTCTAATTCTTGAGCAATTTTATTGCCACTCTCTGTATTCTTTTCAGCATCTACGAACACAATGTCTGGTATGTTCGGCTGGAACAGACAGTTTATGTCGTTGTCCACAACCACGTCAGACCTACGGCCAATGGCTGACACAGCGTACTCGCCAAGAGAAGATGTGCCTGCGTCGATGAAGTCCAAGAACATATTGCCGTCAGTTAACGACGCAAGAGTGACAGGGTTCTTCTTATCGTCGTCCCCGATAAATTGTTGCTTTTCCAAGTCGTATATCTGCGTCCATCCCGCCGACAATTCCTCGAAGTAATATCCTTTGTCGGTGCCGTTCGTCCTGGCGTACTCTCCTTGCAAGTAGAGCTCCGTCCTCCAGTCCTCTGCGACGTATGGCCCTTTTTCGTCGTAAACATGAACAACGTCAAGCTTCTCGTACTCTTCGCCGTTCCATTTAGCACAGCTTGGCTCATATTTGTAACATGGTTCATAGTCGTACTTATAACTCTTGCCACCTGTTAGCTCTTTGCCCCCGGCCTTTGATGGATCTGTTTTAAATATCTTTATTGTGGCAGAACTTGCAGAGGTAAGCTTGTCAACATCTTCACCCTCGTGTGATACTTTGATATGCTCAAATTTATTTGGCTTATAATATTCATAGAAGTCAGACGATGGGTCGCTTATCAACTCATAACCTATCGGCCTGCTGACATAGTACAAAAGCCTGTCAACGTCCTTCTCTGCGTTCTGATACTTATATTCTTCGCCCTTGATGCCTTTAGCTTGATATTTAAACGATTTATCATAATAGATAATGTCAAGAGTGCCGATATCGGGTAACGGCACTGCATCGCCAATCTCTTTAGGATTGCTATTGTAAACCTTTGGAAAGCAGGCTTTTGTCTGGTTTGTATCAGAGTCTTTGTACAGGACGACACCTTCGCGAGGCGGGTAGGTGAACGCCTTCCTCTCCTCGTTCCAGTACGTCTTGGGGGGAATCTCATCAATAGCAAGGTGGTATCTAACCGGATAGCTCACATCTGACACGGTGGACTTCCTCAACCCCTCGACAATGTAGTCGTTCTTTATGTTGTCGTAAGAGGGGTTGGAAGATATGTTTATGATGTTCGTGCCGTCCGAGAAGGCATAGGAGCTCTTTGGGGCAGTTGTGTTCATCAGGTATGAGTTCTTTGTCATATCTGCCACAGCTGTCGTCGCGTAAGTGGTGTTGACGTAATTCTTGATTTCCCTGAAATGGAATATGCCGAACTCGTCATAGAAATATTCGTAGTTGCCAAGATACGACACTATCTTGTCCAGGACATCTGTCACTTTGCTACCTGCGTTCAAAGTCAGGTCGCTTGTGTATACAAAGTCGTCGTAGACATACCCGCAATCGTCGCCTTGCTTCACCTCGATAAAGTCGGCGTTTTCGTCTGGCTTCTCGATGGTGGCAGTGTAGTAACTAAAGACGCCGTCCTTGTATGTCTTCACAAGGTACAAGGTGTTCTCGGCAGTCCAACGGACCACACGGCGAATCTTCAAGTCAACATCCTCTATCACGATGTTGCACAGATCCTCGCCGCCGAAGTGGTTAACGACGTTCTCTATAAGTTCATAGACAGTCACCTTCTGTGAGATGAACTGTCCGGTAGAAGACTGTGTGTCTATAGAGTCAAAGATAGTAGAAGCAGGGATTATACCTCCAACGTCTCCGTTGAGCATAGACATCTTGTCTCTCAAGTTCAACGTCAAAGAGACGGAAGAGGATGCCGAAGAGGACATGGAAGCCTTGTTTATAAAGAAGACACCTTGAGGGAACCACAGTATCGGATACTGGGTCCACTCGTCGGTGTCATTCTTTACGCCTAGTTCCACAAACACTTTCTTGTTCAAGGAGAAATCCATATCCAGCGACGTGGCATCATACTCCCCGCCGTCAAGGTTGACGGTAAGGGTCATCGTCCTACGAACGGAAGACGAACCGTCTTTTGTCATGGAGCCGTTCGTCACAATGCCCTGAACCTCGTTATGCGGATGTATTGCCGTTGGTTGAGGGCTTTGTCTATCTTGTAGAAGAAATTAGTCCTCTTCTGCGCATCAGACAACGTGCCAGAAGATTGGAGGTACTCATATACTCTCCTCATACAAAAGCTCCCTCCAACCTATCCGCCAATCATAGTGCTGACTAATATCTCTCCAACATAGTTTACGTTACCGCTTACGACAGCGTCTATTATTCCCGCCTCGTAGTTACTTCCTTTTACCTGCTCAAAATTATACCATTTCTTGTCAAGAGAGTAATATTTCGTCTTGCCGTTTACGGTATAGACATACCCAGGCACAGCTTTGCTTAAATCAACGAGAGTGGCGGGTTGAGGATTCTCATTTTTATCTTTGCCGCTCAACCCAAACTCACCAAGTGTGATGTTGCTGTTTCCCTTGCGTCTAAATATCTTTATTCCCTTAAAATACAAATCCTCACAAGGGAAACCGTCTTCTATATTGAAGATTCCGGATTCTCCTACTGTAAAGTCTTTGTATTCAAAGTCATCTTCAAACTCGACGGCAAAGACGGCATATGGGTCGACCTCAAGGCTGACTCCTTTCCAGTATTCCATCTTATACCGCTTTGTCTGCGTGACGACGTTGTTCTCTTTCACCTGCTCTTTATAGGCGTAACGGTTGTAGATCCTATCACCTAAACGTTCCTCTGGGTAGAACCTGCCGTTCACCTGTCCAGCAACAGTCTTATAGACAGACATTATGCCGTCGCTGAAATCTGCGTTGGACCTGTCTATCACGCGCTCATGGGTGACGACATAGTCAAGAGTGACGACATCGCAATCGTCTTCCCCTCGCTTTGCATCTGGGAAACCAAGTTTGTCTATCTCTATTGATGAGGGGATTTGATAATAGCCGTCCCTGTTCACGAAAATGGTCTTGCCGTTTAAGGAAAAACGGTATCCGATCAGCAAAGACTCTTCGTTTGTCTTGCTTTCTTCTGGATGGACGGAACCATAGCTTGTCTTCGTGTATTCGTGCGGTTGTAGAGCGCCGTCGCTGTCGACATAGAAGACGTGCGGTTTGTTATGGAAGTATATCTTCACGTCTTTCAGTTTCAAAGAGCCAGGCTTATATTGATATTTCTTTAGAATGCCCTTGCCCAGGTCGGACATCTTCTTGTTTACAATTACTTCGGCAACGTCAGAGTTTAAAACCATATGAGCGTTGCCTTCGACTTTTTCAATCCAAGGACTTGTGTTGTACAGCTGGCTTAACTTGGTGACTACTATTGTGCCAGTCTCACCTGATGACTCCTTGGAGTTCTCATAGTCTTTGATTGCCTTTTCTTCCCCGACACTATGGATGCCGAGTTCGACAAGAGTGTCAAGGCTCATCCCACTCTCAACCTCATAGGCTGTCGCAGTGAAAGAGCAAATTCTGCGACCAAGGACTTTGTTTGGGGTGAGGGAGATGTCGGTAAGCATGACGCACACATTACCCTCGGTCATCGTCCTCATCAGCTTTGGCTCGCCGTCGTTTAGCCAGCTTACGACCTCTTCTCGGAAACCTCTCTCCCAATAGTAGTCGTAATTGTCACGGATGGCTTCCTCCTTGTTATAGCTGTCCATATCCTGCATTGCGACGCCGTACAGGTCGCTCTTCTTGAAGAACCTGACATTTGGATCTGTTTGAGAAGAGATTATGCCGGATATCGAGAATTGCTTGTACCTCATCTGCGCGTTCTCAACGAACTTGGGGTACTTGCCGCCAAGCGTATCAACCTTCGACCTATTGACAACAGGCTTCAAAGAGGATATGGTGAAATCGTACCTCATGGAGACTTGCCGTCCAAGTCTATAGAACATCGCGTCATAGAAGTCGCACATCACCTTGCTTGACTTATAGGCTTTTGTGCATCTACCCTCGATGGCTGTTCCTGTTGAGAAAGTCTCGGGCTCGATAAGCTGGATGGAATATCTGTAGAAGATTCCACTGCACACCGTCATGTCGTCGTAGGTGTAGTCCACAGCGGAATTGACAAACCTTGTGTCGAGAGACTCCCATGTCTCATAGTTGCTCTCGGCAGAGGTGCGCTTGAGGCACAGGAAGCCCCTGATGGCGATCTTGTTGGTGATGTGGACTCTCACAGCACCGTCGTCTTTAAGGCTCTCAACGGTAATCGTCGGCTTAAAACTGTCGTTCCTTGAGTAAGACGAGATGGAAAACGGCATATCGTCTTCTTTGGAACTCCATTTGTATTGGTTGACAGACACAAAATCCATAATGATATGGAACTTGTCCCCAGCGCTTGAGGAGTACCCCTCGACGTCAAGTGCGTAGTTTATGGACTTGCCGTCTTGACAATAGATGGTGGGCGTCTCTGTCATCAGCTCACCAGTCTTATCGGAGTACACCTTTATCTTGTAAGACTCAAGTTGCTCGGTCGAGTCTATATAGGACATCTTGCTGTCAGCTGTATTTCTCACATAAAAAGAAACGTTCCCTGCAATGGGAATCGTCCCCTTATTGAAAGACGGCACAGTGTCGTCTTCGATATCGCCCCAGGTATTGAGCAGTACGACTGGTGTGCCGATCGGGCGGATGAGGCAGACAGTAGACCACTCTGAAAAGTTCTTCAGGTTGGTTGACAGGTATTCCTCTGTCAGCGGGCCTGCTTTTGTGCCGTCGGTCGTCTGGTCGAAACGGAGCTGTACCTTGTAGTACATTCCTGTCGTGAAACCCTCGCCTTTCATCTTGGCAGAGTTCACGTCGGTGTTCGCCAGAGACGTTATATGGAGGCTGTACTCCCCCGTGGACGTCTGCTTTATTTCGTCAAACGGGATGTAATAGACTCCTGTTGACGCATCAAGGGCGTTCACATTAGATGCCATATTCACGCAAGTAACGTGAACACCCTTGATGTTCGTTATTGAGTTGTATTGAGATATGGAAAAAAGGACTTCCGCGTCTCCGTCAACGACAAACTTGTTCTCGCCTGCGTCTTTCCAGCTGACGGGAAACGAGGGCGCGAATGTCCCAGACCCACCTATTTGAGGTGGATACATCGTGTTGATTACTGTAGCCATCCTTTAGGCCCTCTCCTTTTTTCTCTTGTTTATTCGTTAGGGAGTCTGTGATGTGTCTTCCGGCATGGGTTTGAACCTCGTGTCTATGCGGACTCCCTGGTTTGCATACTCTTGAAGATATCTCAAGTAAGTAGACAGAGTAATCTCGTTGGTTCCATCATTACAACTCACGTTGTCTGCGCTTACTGTAAAACGATACTCTTGTGGAGTTCCGCTTGTGTTGTCGACGAGAGTGTCGATGTATTGTGGGGTTGGAGTGTCCGCTGTAAGTGCCTCTCCGCTCATTCTTCACCGTCCTCCTCTGTCTCTTGTTGAACTTGAGCCTGCTGTTGCTTTCTGTATTCCTTCACAGCTTCTTCATACTCGGCTTGTTCCTTTATGTTTAGATTATAAACTGCTTCTAATAGCAGATTTTTGACCATATAAACAGGAACTTGGTTGTCGTTGATTAGATTGGAGATAAAATCTTTTATAGCGGTTTTAACCGATTGACATAAAATTATTTCTTTATAATTTAAACTACTAGTATTAAGTGCGTTCATTTTATTATTTCCCCACCTTTGCCTCTAAAGCATTTAAACGATTGTTTATTCGTTGAACTGCATCATGCTCGGCTTGTTCACTACTGTATATAGAAAAGGTTCTATAGTAATTACTTGCATAGTCTTCGATCTTGGATCCAAAATTACTATTTGTGACAAAAGTGGAAGAGAGGTTGTCAATACTATTTTGTAAACTGTTCTGTACATTTTGCACATCTGTTTTAGTAGCAAAACTCTCTCGTTCCCCATAAAAATCTTGTATAGCCAGAATCCAAGCTTTTCCTATTCCAAAAGGACTTGTATCTTCTTCGTTTTCTCTAAAGTTCAAATTTATAACGTTCAGCCCGGTTGCTTTCATATTGCCCTTTACAAGCAAAGCATGGTTAGTCTGAATCGGGTTCCGCCTAATAGTATACAAATTAGATTCCCAAGTTTCGTTGCCTCTTTGTTCTTGATATCGTTCTATAACAAGACCGTTTTGTGCCTCGGTAAAAGAAGAATGTTTTTGCCTCAATGGGCAATAATATCAAGAAATTCTTTAAGGA
>OQWI01000047.1_pt1 | contig 55200 bp, 33 predicted proteins | sample 1691551 | NCBI WGS metagenome assembly OQWI01 (sample SAMN03418259, study PRJEB22391) | human gut metagenome | biome: human-gut; feature: organic feature; material: feces | host: Homo sapiens | place: Tanzania | collected 2013-01
GCTGCGCCGCCACCCCGTCCGCCTGCGAAAAATGCGGGCTGTGCTCATAAGCAAGACCACATCCGATACACTTTATATACAGCAGAAGGCCGTCCCCTCACATACTCCTCGGGAACGGCCTTTTGCGATTATGTACGTTTTCGCGACAGTTAAAGGGATTCTCTCCCCGAAAACGAGGTCAGAAAGAAGATCAGCGAGATCGACGACTACCGTGCGCGCTACTACAAGCACCACACGGGCCACGACTGGTACGATGCGAGAAACTATGACCTCTCGATCAACAGCGGCGTGCTCGGCTTTTCTTCTCGACCTCGTTCTGCGGCAGCGAGTCCACCTTCATGGCCTGCTCGAAACAGAAATCCGCATCCGAAGAAGAACATACCCATCAATTCTCTGTATCCTCCTTGTACCAAAGTGATAATGCGAAGGCCTTCATAGGCTTTCCATCCTGCAAGCAGTAATGCAATCAAGCATACCAAGAGCGTGGTAATGACTGTTCGGTGGTTACGGATTACCAGCCTTATTCTTGAACTCCATGCTTTATTGTCAGTAGTGTTGCCTGCTGTATGCTGTTGCAGCGTGCTGTCTGTCCAGCCTATAATTCTATTTGAAATCTTATAGCAAACCAAGAAACCGATACTTGCTACAAGCAGACCGCGGAAAAACCAGAATGCTCCACACAGAAACTCATCATATCCTCCCATAGCAGTAAAGATAGTCCAAAGGTTTTGTTGTATGCGATGAGGACTATAGGGATGGGTCACTCCACCGGTCCAGTTGCCGTATTGCTCATTGAGAATACCGATGTCAAACATCGTGTTGTGGAGGATAAGGAAGAATACCGACCATGTGACAAAAGGAAGATATAGTCCTTTGAAGCGTTTTTTGACAAAGGTTGCCTCGTCGTTGATGTATCGCACAGAGAAGAAATAGCCGGCTGTTATAAAAAACAGTGGCATGTGGAATTCATAAAGGAACGCTCCTAAAGCATCGGGACAGTCGGCATGTCCGATGACCATCAGTATGATGGCCAATGCTTTGCAAATGGATATGACAGTATTATGTGGCATAGAAATGGAGTTAGAGTAGTGGAGCTAAGAGATGGGCAAACTTACCAACGAATCTCTGCCATGGGGTACGGAATTGTTTCCATGTTGTTGGAGTTAGCAAGAAACTCTTTTTTGTATCGCGTATAAACATCTCATCAAGTTCGCGTGTGGTACAACGATCTACGATGACTGCATTCTCTTCAAAGTCACATTTCAAACTTCTGGCATCGAGATTGGTACTACCTACCGTGCAGTAACGTCCGTCAACCATCATGATTTTAGAATGGTGGAAACCGGGTTTATACATCCATACAGTGGCTCCACGCTTCATCAGTTTATGTGCCTGATAGTAGGCACAGTCTGGTGTAAGGGGAATGTCACTTTTCGCTGACTGTATAATTTCTACCTTTACACCTCGGCGGATAGCACGTGTCAATGCTTTTGTCACTTTGGGAATGAGTGTGAAGTAGGGATTGATAATCTTGATAGAATCTTGTGCCTGATTGATGGCATTAATATAAAAGGTACGCATAATTGCTGGCGTACGATAGGGCTCGCGGTTGATAATAGCTACTGTCTTTCGGCCTGCTGTTGCTGTCGTATCGGGCTTGAGTCCTACAAATTTTGTGTCTGTACCGCCACGATAGTATTTCGCGCCATGTACATTTTCGCCAGTAGTACGGTTCCATATTCTGATAAATATGGCTTGCAGTTCGTTGACCGCATCGCCTTCTATTCTACAGTGCATATCGCGCCATTCCCCTACTTGTTTCGTACCTTTTATATAATAGTCTGCCACATTCATGCCACCGGTATAAGCCACTTTACCATCGATAACTACAATTTTTCGATGGTCGCGACCGAAGATATGGTTAATCCAAGGGAAGCGGATAGGGGAGTATTCTACGATATTGATATTGTCGGCACGCAATTTCTTAAGGTGACGTTTGCGAAGCGGCTGGTTATTGGAGTCGTTGCCGAATCCATCGAACATGGCTCTTACTTCTACACCTTCGCGACGTTTCTCTCTGAGAATATCAAAGAGTAACGATGCGATACTGTCGTTGCGGAAGTTGAAATACTCCAGGTGGATGCTGCTTTTTGCTTGTCGGATAGCTTTGAACATATCGTCGAATTTCTCCTGTCCCGACATGAGTAGTGTTACACTATTGTCGTGGGAGAAGCGTATTCCTTTAGCTTTGAGTGTACGAACAATCAGCGAGTCGCTCGTTTGAGCACTCGCTGATAGTGATAGTAGGAAAAACAGGGTTAGAACCTTATGCCGTAACATGTTTGTTTTCTTGCTGCTTGCTGGATTGTTTTGTTACTATTACTTGCTGTGTTTCATGCGGTACTCCAATGGAGTCATGCCATACTTCGATTGGAAAATATTGATAAAGTTTTCGGCAGTCATGAATCCGATGTTGATAGCCAGCTCATTGAGGTTGAGGTTGGTATTGACCAGCAGTGTGCAGGCATGTTTCAGTCGAATTTCGCGAACCAGTTCGGCAGGTGTCTTGGTTGTGATATTGCGTATCTTATGGAAGAAAGGTACACGTCCCATACCCATCGCCGAAGCCATCTCTTCTACGCTGATTTGTCCGCGGCTCATATTTTGCAGTACATATTGTTCCACATTTCTCATGAGTTGTTGATCCATGATGCTACTCATAGAGTAGTCGCCGATAGTACCGTCCCCATAGTATTGACGTGCAATTTCCTTGCCGCTCTGTACGGGTTTGTCTTCTTGCTTCTGCTCTTGCTCGTCAGTTGTTGACGGCTCAGGAGTTGTAGCTTCTTCATCAATCGGCTTTCTACTGGGTTTGCTGGTCAACGTAGCTGTTGTCATGCTGGAGTTCTGACTCTCCAGTCGGCGTGTTTCATAGCCTTCGATAGTGTCGTGATCTACCAAAGCGGCACCCAGTCCGAGTAGTACGTTGAAACGTGAAACAGCCTCTTGTACGTTAAACGGTTTAGCAATATAATCGTCAGCCGAGAGCGTGATATTATTGTTGTTCATATCTTCCTGAGACAACACTTGATCTGTCAATAGTACGAATTTGATGCGCTCGGTACGTGGATTACTCTTCAACTGGTTGCAGAGCATACTACCTGTCATATAGTTCATGTCATCTTTGCAGACAATGAGGTCAGGGTGCAATGCTTCCACTTCAGCCCGTGCTTTCTTAATATCATCATAGAGATGTAGATGGTAAATTTCGCGCAGATGGGCTTTGAGGAACGACAAAAACTCGTGGTTATCATCGATTATCATCACGTGAATATCCTGTTGAGTGGTAGTTTCGATGCGTATAGGCTTGATATCTGCCGTCAGTGCAGGAGCTTCTACTTGCGACAAATCGAGACTACCTCTTGCACCCAACTCCAGCCTGTCATGGGTTTTGTTCTCGGCTTTTTCTTCCGGATGCTCCAGTGTTGTTTGCATTTCTGAGATACGGGTGATGACCTGTAGCATTTGGAAGTGGAGAGAGTTGAGTTGTTCTTTTCCTTCAAGAGAGTGTTCCTGTTCAGAAAGATTCCCGATGATTGTTGTCATTCTGGCCATAGGTTGGCGTAGGTCATCACTTGCCAGCTTTATTTCTTCACGCTGTCGTTTCAGTTCGTCTATAACGGTGCGTTTGTGGAGCATCAGTGTTCTCATCTTCTTGAATCCATATCGCCAAGTGCATAGTATGATGATGGCGATGACAACGTAGATGGTGAGCATCCACCATGACAACCACCATGGGCGGTCGATAACAATTTCGAGGGTACGCTCTTTATTGCTGACAGCACCATTGGCGCTTACTGCTTTAACGTGAAGGGTGTATGTTCCACTGCTGAGATTGCGGAATTTCACACCGTGAAGCAGTGCATCGCCGTTGCGCCAGTAGTTGTCGCGTCCTTCCATCCAGTACATGAACTGCAGGCGCTCGCCTTGGTTGTAGTTACCTGCAGCGAATTTGATGGTGAAGTTGTTTTGACCATTCTTCAGTTCAATGCGTCCGCTCTCGTTGAGAGCTTGTACGAGAATCACATGTCCATCGTATTCATGACCTATCTGTATTTCCTCTTCTCCTACAAAGAGCTGTGTGAGCATTACTTTTGGTAAACGTTCCTGGTCGTTCTTGCCCGATTGTCTTGCCCAGTTCACTCCATAGAGACCTCCGAAGAGCACATTTCCGTCTGCTTTAGTGAGTATGGCACCCATATTAAACTCATTGCTTTGCAGTCCGTCGCTGGTATTGTAGTTGTAGAGACCATAGTTGAATGTACCATTTTCATGGTTACGCTGCACTACGATACGGCTAATACCATTGCTTGTGGTCACCCATAGGTTGTGGCTTTTATCTTCTGTAATACCGCATATAGAGTTGTTGCAGAGTCCGTTCTTTTCTGTGAGATAGTTGAGCGTGTCGTTTTCCAAGTTCAGAATATTCAAACCTTCGCGTGTTCCAACCCATATCAATCCTCTTGAGTCTTCATATACCTGTGTGATATAGTTGTTGGTAAACGTTTTTAGATTTGATTTGTTTCCTGTCAGCACGGTTTTGTCACGTGTAGAGAGGTTCAATACGATAAGACCTTCAGCCGTTCCTGCCAGCATTGTGTTGTTTTTTCCGTAGAACAGACAGGTCACATTGTTGGTGTTGAGCATACCATTTTCACGTGTATATGAGGAGAAGGTATTCATCTGTGGGTTGAACACCTGCAGTCCACCGTTGGTTGCAATCCATACGTTGCCGAACTTATCGCTGGTTAGTGCATTGACATGGTCATCGATCAGCGTCTTTGCACTATCACGGGCAACAGAGAAGATCTTAGCATATCCATCTTTGATGCGAGTCAGTCCGTTCTGTCGTGAACCCACCCAAAGGCTTCCGTCAGAGGTTGTTGTCATGCACGAAACCTTCTGGCTGGCAAGAGTTCCCTCGTAGCCTATTACACCATGGTCACTTGTTCCAAACCATATGCGACCGCTGTTGTCCTGTGCGATGGCAGTGATATCGCCATTGAAATTGCTTTGGAATTTATAGATGTTGTCGCCGTAGAATGCTACACCCGATTTCTCTGTTCCCACCCAAAGCAGGTCAGTATCATCTACGTATAGGCTTTGTATGCCGATAGTTTCCTGTTGTGTGCGTGCATCGATACCGTTGGTGGGACGTACAGGTTCCATGATTTGTGCCTCTGTATTTGTTCTGATGAGTCCCATACGGTCTGTACCTATCCATATATTTCCAGCTTTGTCGCCCACTATGCCATTGACGCTGTGATCCACCGATATACCAGTGAGTCCCAGTTGATTGCCTATGGTAGTATCCCAAGTGTTAGAGGTTTTATTGTAGCGCATCAGTGTGCCTTGTCCGTAGAGCCATATCACATCGTTTTTGTCAGCAAAGACTTTGAGTGAAGAGGTATGGCGCAGATGTTGTTGAGCAATAAAGTCTGTCTGCCATACGGTATGCTGTTGGTGCATTACGTCGCAGCAAACCAGTCGTCCATCGTTGTACACGATGACTGCGCCATCTCGACATTCACCGATTGAACATATAGTTCCCTGTGGCACGCCGTGTGCGTCGTTGGTATAACCAAATTCATAGAGCAATTGTTGTTGCATGTTATAGGCTACCACACCTTTGTTTGGAATGGCTGCCCACAGGTTTTTGTGTCTATCGAAATATACCACGGTGGGTTGTCCTTCAATGCCCATAGCGGTATAAACCTGTTTCATATCTCGTTCGAATGTTTCTGTTTGTGGGTGATAGACGCAGAATCCAGTGAGGGTTTGCACCCAGATGTTACCGTCCAATGCTTCCTGCAGACTGATGATATAGCTGTCGGGTAGTGATGAACCATCCTGTGAGTTGCTCTGAAAACTCTTAAAGGTATAGCCATCGTAGCGGTATAGCCCCGCAGGTGTTCCCATCCATACATATCCTCTTGAGTCTTTAAGTATGCAGTTAATCTGACTACTGGTCAGTCCGTTGCGCACGTCAAGCGTTTTAAACAAATAGATGCCGGCTGCTGCGATTGGCATGGCCAGCATGAGGATGATTAATAGTTTTTTCAGTACTTTCATTGTCAGTATCTGTTATTACAATACGCAAGCATAACGGTCAACGACTCCCAAGAGTTGGTTTTGTTCATTGACCACGAGCACGTTATGTATTTTGTTTTGATTCATTATTTTCTGTACTTCAGAGATTTTGGCTTGTGGCGAAACCTTCTTTGGTGTACGTGTCATGATGTCTGCCACAGTGCGGTCGAAGAATTCGGCCTGCCATCTTTCCATGGCGCGTCGAATGTCACCATCGGTGATAAGTCCGGCAATTTGTCCATCTACGATAGCTATTCCCAGTCCGAGTTTACCTTTGCTTACCAGTATAATGGCATCGCCCAAATGCATATCGGGTGATAGGATAGGGAGTTTTTCGGTAATCATCACATCTTGTGCAGTGGTCAGTAATCGCTTGCCGAGTTCGCCACCGGGATGGAATTGTGCAAAGTCTTGTGGTCGGAAATGGCGTTTTTCCATCAGTGCTACAGCCAGTGCATCGCCCATAACAAGTGTTGCCGTTGTGCTGCTGGTTGGTGCGAGATTGAGTGGACAAGCCTCTTTTTTTACTGCAACATTGAGGTGACAGGTGGAGTATTTTGCAAGTAATGACGTCGGGTTACCGCTCATTCCTATGATAGGAATCTCCATGTGGAGTACCATTGGTATGAAGCGTAGCAGTTCGTCGGTCTGTCCTGAATTGGAAATTGCGAGTACCACATCGCCTTTCGACATGACGCCAAGGTCGCCATGATATACATCGAGTGGATTGATGAAAAACGACGGTGTGCCTGTAGATGCCAGTGTGGCAGCAATCTTTGCACCGATGTGTCCGCTTTTGCCAACACCGGTGACAATCACTTTTCCATGGCAGTCGTAGATGAGTTCTACGGCTTTGTCGAAGTTGTCATCCAGTTGTGGTATCATGTCGAGCACAGCCTGTGCCTCGTCTTTAATACATTGTATGGCGTATTCTCTTGTTGTCATTGCTCGTTTGGTTGTTGTTAGTCGTTTTTCAGAAGTTTTGTTATCAGTTCTTCCAGACGGTCTAGTTCCAGCATATTGGCGGCATCGCTTAGTCCGTTGTCTGGGTCTGGATGTACTTCAAAGAACCATCCTGTGGCTCCGAAGGCTTTTGCCGCCATAGCCATCTGTGGTACGAAACGTCTGTCACCGCCGGTTTTTCCGTTTGCACCGCCTGGGCGTTGTACGCTATGTGTGCAGTCCATGATGACGTTGGGAACGATCTCCAGCATGTCGGGTATGTTTCTGAAATCCACTACCAGATTATTGTATCCCATCATGTTGCCACGCTCTGTGAGCCATACGTCTGTAGCCCCGGCCTCGCGTGCTTTCTCTACGGGATAGCGCATGTCCTGTCCGCTTAGGAACTGCGCTTTTTTGATATTGACGATACGCCCGGTCTGTGCAGCTGCTACGAGAAGGTCTGTTTGCCTACAGAGGAATGCCGGTATCTGTATTATATCTACGACTTCGCCTGTCGGTTTGGCTTGCCATGCTTCGTGTATATCGGTAAGTAGGCGTAGGCCATATTTGGTTTTTACATCTGCCAGCATCTGCAGTCCACGGTCAATACCCGGTCCACGGAAAGAGTGGATCGATGTGCGGTTCGCTTTGTCGAACGAAGCTTTGAAAATAATGTCGGTGCCCAATCGGTTGTTGATGTCCACCAGTTTTTTAGCCACAGTATCGAGTAGTTCGGCTGACTCGATAACGCAAGGCCCTGCAATGAATGTTGCTTTCATGTTGTCCTGTATGTTTTAAGACGCAAAGTTAAGCAAATTATTTTATATTTATATTACGTGGCAAAGTTAAGCAAAAAAACGCGGATAATCTTATTTTGTGTCAACAAAATGATTGCCACACTCGAAAAAAAAGGCAAAATATGCTGTTTTTATAGTGAGAATCCCTATATTTGCAACAGATTTTATACTCGGAGGTTGGTTTTTCCATCCTTCAATTGTTAAACTTCAAAACAATAAAACAATGAAAAAGTGTTTCATGACTCTCGTAGCTCTTGTAGTGGCTACAGTGGCAAGTGCCCAGGTTTATGTGGGTGGTAGTGTTGGATTTATTGGTAGTTCGCACGATGGAACAACCACGAACGACTTCCAAATTCTGCCGGAACTTGGTTTCAAACTTGAGGATAACATTGCGGTAGGTATCGTTCTTGGCTATGCTCAGGATGAAGTGTCTGTTGAAAAGACGGTAGCAGGATCTACAGTTACTGTTTCTCAGAAGGACAAGCAGTTCCGTATCAGCCCTTATTTGCGTTATACCGCTCTGAAATTTAAGTGTGTTGATGTATTTGTTGATGCTGGTCTCGACTACATCCACTCTGATAATGGTAGCGTGAAGAACAATACTTTCGGTCTTGGTGTACGTCCCGGAGTTGCAGTTAATCTGAACGATAAGCTGAGCTTTGTTACCCATTTCGGTTGGTTGGGTTATCAGAATTCAAAGGATGATTACGATGGTGCCAAAGCTACTAACACTTATGGTGTAGCTCTTGACGGCAACAATCTGACTTTCGGCCTCTACTACAATTTTTAAAGTATAGCGACAGTTAATACGTTACAATAATCATTCGCCCGGCAATTCCATCGGAACTGCCGGGCGAACTGTATTCTGTATGAGTATTAGTTGTTGTGCAGATGTATATCTTGTTGTGGAAATGGAATCTCGATGCCGTTGGCGTTGAGCGTGTCGTAGATGGTTTTGAGCACATCGCTTGTCACATGTGAACGCTTGGTAGCTTCCGACCATACGAATATTTTGAGGTTGATACTTGAGTCAGCCAGTTCGCCCACAACCGATTTGGCAGTCTTGGTAGGGTCAGTCCATTGGTGGTGCATATTGTTGACAGCCGTGTCAACCAGTTCCATCACTTGTTGCAAGTTACTTCCGTATGCCACCCCATAGTGTATGGTGGTTAGTATATACCCATGGTTGCGAGTCAGATTCTTGTAGTTTTTAGAGAACAACTGTGAGTTTTGGAAGGTAATCACCTCACCATATACCGATTCAACAATGGTCGATGTATAGTTGATGGAAGTCACTTTTCCCATGGTTCCATCCACTTCAATCCAATCGCCTACTTTGATGCGTCCTGTCATGAGAGAAATACCGTAGTAGATATTTTCGATGATGTCTTTCGATGCAAATCCGATACCGGTTGACAGTCCGCCTGTCACTACCATCAGCCATTCGAGCGACACACCGAGCACGCTCATCGTGATGAGGAACCATGCGCCCCATACCAAAACCTGTGTTACATTCTTTCCCATTACTTCTCGGCTTGCTGCTGTCGATGGGTCGGAACTGCGGTAATGCATGCGTAGAAACTGTAGTACTGTTGTACAAATGTACGAGAATAGGAACCACAGACTGATGACAAATGCCAGCGATACAATGCTGAGTTTCAGATTGCTGAGGTCAACAAATTTGGCATAGAATATCTTCCAGCATAGGTCTGTCAGGTTGAATACATCTGCAGCCCAATAGAAACTGATCATGACCGATATTACCCCCAGCACAGGCAGCAATACCTGATAGAGTAGGTCGTAAGCCCATGTTTTGGAGATGGGCATCTCTTCGTAGTGGTGCTTGATACCATAAATTTTAAGGTATTGCAACGCACAGGTGATGGTGAGGATACATGTGAGCTGCATGGTCCACCAGATGAGCAATTGCACGGCAAATAGGGTGTAGCCTATCCATGAGCATACCACAGATGTGATAAATACCGCTTGTGTGATATAGGTGTAGAACATGTCCGATTTCGGAATGTTCTTGTTGTGGCGTCTGATAACGCTCCATTGCCACAGGGCGCAGAGCACGAGGATGGGTGGAAATATCAGATTGACGAGTTCGTTAGGTATCAGGATGATACGGAATACGATGACCAGAAAACTTACAGCTAAAAGTGGTGTATAGATGCGGAACGCGCTCTTAATCTGACTGCCATTGACACGTAGCAAGAGTGAGATAAGGATGGCACCCATCAACCATGCAAAATTGACCAACAGTCCGCATGCCATGATGAAGAAATGCTGCTGTGATACAGTTAGCATGATGGCGAGAATGAGGCCGAAAGTCACCGTGGTGGTGGCCATAGTGATACAGGCTTGTTTTTTTAAAAACTCCTTGGTGCGGAATCGCTTCGGCACTACATAGTGGATAACCACATAGTTGAGTAGTGTAGCGATGATGGCATAGATGAGGATAGAAACAAGCAGTCCCAGAATCCATCGGCTATCCCATTGCGATTTGGCATTAGGTTGGTATTTCTTTGTGACCGTCTGCATGGTGGTAGTCCACTGTTGCGGCCAATTGGTAAGAATGGAAAAATAACTGTCGCCACCATTGCGGAAGATGCTGGTTTGTATGTCGTTGTATCGTTTCTGTGCATAGTCGTTGAGATAGGCGAGCCGCTTCTCCGTCATGTCGTAGAAGGTGATGTATTCTTTCATTGTTCCACGACTTTCTTCCAAATTGTTGCGAATGTTGGTGGCGAGGGTGAGACACACGCTTCGGTCGGTTTTTGCATGGTCGTCGAGCATCATTACAGGCATAGATCGAAGTGACACGATGAGTGAATCGTAGCGTGCTATGTTGCTATTAAGCTTGTTCATCCACGTGTTAAAAGGCAACTGTTGCTGCCTAAACTCATGATACTGTTCGGTGGCTTCATGGCAAGCATAGGTCAAGTCAAATACATAATCCTGTTTTTGCGAGTAGAGCATCAGTGCATTTTGGTTTGACCGCTCCATGGTAGCAAATAGTTGATCGCGCACTTTCTTGCTTTGCGTTTTGCTCGACTCCAACTGTTCTGTCAGCTCACGATGAAAGTCTGTGAGCTCTGATCGCAGGATATGTAGGGTCTGTGGAAGGTCTTTCTCTTTCAGCACAGCATGGCTGGCGAGTGTGAAGGTCAGTGCGATGAGCACCGTCAGTATTCTTTTCATATTCAATCGGATGGTTCTGTATTGGGTAATTATTGGCGCAAAGTTACAAAGAAAAGTTGAGACGATAAAGCGAATGAATAAGTTTAACGCTATTCTGCCTACAAAAATTCGTAAACATCCTATGAGATCCTTCCGGATAGTGGTTTATTTTTCCTTTTTAACTTCATTATTTCTTTGTTTCGTATGATTATCACAAAAGTTTTGTACCTTTGCAAGGAAATATAAGAACAATGCCGATGACCACTTCATATTCAAATTGCCAACTCATTGCCGACAGTGGCAGCACTAAAACCGACTGGGCACTGCTGGCCGGCGAAACCCTTATCTGCCAATGTCAGACGCAAGGTATCAATCCTTTCCATCAGTCTGCTGAAGTCATAGACCATGTGTTGCGTGACGAGCTCCTTCCGTCGCTTCCGCCAGAGGCTACGGTTGGTCATGTGGCTTTCTATGGTAGTGGTTTGCGTCCCGAATTACAACCGATGATGCGTCAACTGCTTGTGTCAATATTCTCTCATGCTGACGTGCAGGCGGAAGGCGATTTGTTGGGGGCAGCACGTGCGGTATGTGGTCGTGCAGAAGGTATTGCCTGCATCCTTGGTACAGGTGCCAATTCTGGTCTGTACGATGGGCGAAATATTGTGATGAATACTCCGCCGTTGGGCTATATTCTTGGCGATGAGGGTAGTGGAGCGGTGCTTGGTCGGCAGTTTCTCAACCTTATTTTTAAGGAGTCTGCGCAATCCGCCTTGCGTGAAGTGTTTCTTTCTGAGTTTCAGTTGACGATGGCTGACGTTATCGATCGTGTCTATCGCCAACCTTTAGCTAATCGATGGTTGGCATCATTGTCACCATTTATTCATCGAAACCTTGACAGAGATGGTGTGCGTAGCATGGTGATTAATAATTTTAGGCAGTTCTTTCGTCGTAATCTGACAGCGTATCAACGACAAGATTTGCCTGTCGGATTTGTTGGAAGTATGGCTTTCTACTATCGTAGCGAGTTGGGAGCGGCTGCTGTGGCTGAAGGTTACTGTGTTGGCACAGTTTTGAAAAGTCCGTTGGAGGGATTGATGGCTTATCATCAGACTGGAAATTTCTGATGCCTGACGTTGACACATACATATTTTTCAGTTTTCAGCTTCTTATCGAACACCGAATATAGTGCTTGTGCAACATTCAATCATACAGTTAGTTATGTCGGCGCTCGAAGACTGAAAAGCCGAATTGCCGAACATTCATCAAGCACCCATCGAACATCGTTGTCTAAAGATATAATCATTCGCTAACGTGCCTCAGTTTATGTGTAGATGGGCGGTTGTCCCAGTCTGTATGGTATTTTCAGCTCTTTTCTAATGTCTGATAAAAATATTGTCCAACGTTTGACAAAGGTATTGCCCAACGTTTGACAAAAGTGTTTTCCAACGTTTGACAAAGGTATTGTCCAACGTTTGACAAAAGTATTGTCCAATGTTTGATAAAAGTGTTTTCCAACGTTGATAAAAGTGTTTTCCAACGTTTGATACATGTGCTTTCCAACGTTTAACAAAGGTGTTTTTTTACGTTTGGCAAAGGTGTAGTCCACCGTTTGGCAAAAGTAATGCCAATGTAGGAAAACAATCTATCACAATAGTCTGTCAGTTATAAGTGTATTCAGTTGGTGTGAAATCAGTTTACAGATTACTAGCGAAAAGTGAAATGCTCAACATCTCGATTTTCTACCATCTTGAAGGCAAATAATAGTCGAATCTTCCGAAAATGGGCAGATTTGTGGTCGAATGGTGGTCATAAATTTTTATCAAGAATTGTATAACTGTATGAACCACAGTGTTTAAGAAGCATGCTGTGGCCGGTGGTGACAAAAACCAAAACGTCGCGTGCGCGTGTACGCGAGAAGAAAACGCTTGCTACTTTGTGATAAAACCGTTACGTTGGAAACAATATGCGTATAGGTGGATGCTCTGCTGTAACGATACTATTATTTGTATCAGAGTTATTCTACCTTATTATATTAAACTTAAAAAAATAGTAAATGCTTGGCGATTGGCGCAAAAATGAGTATATTTGCAGGCGCTAAATGAAATAGCGAAAGACTTACACCCGATTATTCACAAACAAATAAAACATATTATTATGAAAAAAGTATTGTGCCTCTTGGCATTTTTTGGAATCATACTCTCTGTCGCAGCTTGTGGCGGTGACGACTCCAAAGACCCTACACCTACGGGAACTGCTCCTAAAGCAATCTCAGTAACTCCCGCAAATGGAACGAAAGATGTTGCTCTTGGTAATGTTCACGTGAAGGTGGTTTATAGCACACCGTCAAAGCGCGTAACAGGAGCTGATGACATCAAGATTACCGGAACCACATCAACTCCTGCAAATCTGAAATTCTCTGTGGCAACACTCGAATTCGATTTGAACTGTCAGGAAGAAGGTGCAACCATTGGTGTGACCATTCCTCAAGGTTATGTAGTATCTAATAATGGTGCGAAACCATCTGAACCAGTATCTTTCAGCTTTACCATGTTTAAAAAGCCAGACCTTGGCAACGACGAATATGAGTCGGCTTCGGTTGCTGTGAAGAATATGATAGCCGGATGGAATCTTGGCAATACACTCGATGCATGGGCTACAGGTTCAACAGGTTTGAATCAAGAAACCTGTTGGGGACAACCCAAGGCCGAGGCTTTCCTGATGAAAAAGATGAAGGAAAAAGGCTTTACTGCCATCCGCGTTCCTGTGACATGGAAAGACCACATGGATAGTGCAGGCAATGTGGATGAGGCATGGATGAACCGTGTGGCAGAAGTGGTCAACTATGTGTTGGATAATGATATGTATTGTATTCTCAACGTGCACCACGATACTGGAGCAGATAAAACCGCATGGTTGAAAGCTGATGGCACTACCTATGCAGCGTCTAATGCTAAGTTTAAGTATCTCTGGCAACAGATTGCCGACCATTTCAAAAACTATAGTGAAAAACTCGTTTTTGAAGGATACAACGAGATGTTGACAGGAAGTGATGGCTCTGCCCAATGGAACACACCAAAAAATGAAGCCAACCTCGATTATATCAATAAGTATGCGCAAGACTTTGTAGATGCAGTACGCTCTACTGGTGGCAAAAATAAATATCGCAACCTCATCGTGACCACTTATGCTGCATCACCCACAGAGAAGAATCTGCAGAAACTCGTAATACCCACCGATCCCTGCGGTAATCAGAGCCACCTCGCCGTTGAGGTACATACCTATGCTCCTTATGATTGGGTGAATACCTATAAGAAACACTGGACTGCTGAGTGTACGAGAGAAATCACCAATATTTTTGCGATGCTCAAAAAGTATATCATGGACCAAGGTTATCCTGTAGTAATAGGTGAATATGGTTCAAACGGTGAGGGAGAAGTCACCATCAATAAGAACTCTACCCATGAGGAAAAACTCGAAGCCGGCAAACAAGCTTCGGATATGACTACCCTTTGCAAACAGTATAATGCAGCAGCTTTCTATTGGATGGGTATCGTGGATGGAAACGATCGCAAGGAATCAAGCTTCAAATGGAGCATGGAAGAAGTGGCTGACGCTATAGTCAACGCAGCCAAATAATCATACGCATAGCGTTTCTCTGAAATAAAAGAGGTGGGGCTGGGACCATAGCGGACTCTATGCCCCACCTTTGTTGAATACCAATCTATATCATAGTCGATTCTAAGGTGCATTTATAACGCTATATAACAAAATGTTATAGCACGCAAAGAAATAATGGTGATTTGTTGCGTGAGAAGTTGAAAAAATAATAAATATTACAAAATATATTTGTGGGTTTCAAAAATAATTTCTATCTTTGCATTCGCTGAAACCAATAACTCCGTAATGAGAAAACTATTATCCCTTTTTGTAATGGCTATTGCATTATGTGCCTGCAAACAGCAAGCGCAAGAATCACAGTATATTAGCGTTGAAAACGGACACTTCATGCGTAATGGAAAACCATACTATTACGTAGGAACCAACTTCTGGTATGGTGCTATCCTCGGTAGCGAAGGACAGGGAGGTGACCGCGACCGTCTTGTCAAGGAACTCGACGAGATGAAACGCATGGGTATCGACAATCTTCGCATCCTCGTAGGTAGCGATGGTGAGCGTGGTGTGACGACCAAGGTGGAACCAACACTACAGGAAGCACCTGGCGTTTATAACGATACAATTCTTGCAGGCCTCGACTATCTGTTGATGGAGATGGGCAAACGCGATATGGTAGCTGTGCTCTATCTGAACAATTCATGGGAATGGAGTGGGGGATACAGTTTCTATCTGCAACATGCCGGTGCAGGAAAAGCTCCACGTCCTAACGAAGAAGGATATCCAGCTTATATGAATTTTGTGGCACAGTATGCCAGCAATACCAAAGCCCACGAACTCTTCTACGATTACGTGCGCTTTATCCTCGGACGCACCAACCGTTATACGGGCAAAAAATATACAGAAGATCCTGCTATCATGTCGTGGCAGATAGGCAATGAGCCTCGCGCCTTTGCCAAAGAACAACTGCCTGCCTTTGAGAAGTGGCTTGCTGAGGCTTCTGCACTGATCCGTTCTATAGATAAAAACCACCTGATCAGTATAGGCAGCGAAGGCTCATGGGGATGCGAAAACGACTATGACTGCTATGAGCGCATTTGTGCTGATAAGAATATAGACTATTGCAACGTGCACCTATGGCCTTATAACTGGGGATGGGCAAAGCCCGACTCACTCATCGAAAACCTCGACCGAGCATGTCAGAATACCAAAGAGTATATAGACAAGCATCTTGCCATCTGCGATAAGTTGGGCAAACCGCTTGTTATGGAAGAGTTTGGCTATCCCCGCGATGGTATGAAATATGACCTCGACACCCCAACCAAGGGACGCGATGGCTATTATAAATATGTGTTCTCGCTTGTGGCAGATAATGCCGAGAGCGGCGGAAAATTTGCAGGATGCAACTTCTGGGGATGGGGAGGATTTGCCAAACCGCTACATGAACAATGGGTGGTGGGCGATCCCTATACCAACGATCCTGCACAAGAGGCACAAGGTCTCAACTCAGTCTTTGCCAGTGATACTACAACCTTGCAAGTGGTTAAAGAACAGGTAGATCGCATGGCTAAGGTGAAAAACAAACCTTAAGATAGGGTTTCTACCACCTCTAAACCTTGATAATCTATACCGCAATCACACAAACACAACCTAAAATCAATACCGTAGCACACAAGGTCTGGAACAAAAAGTGACAGATCGACCGATAAAAACCAATTGATAATAGACAACAAAAAGACTATCTAATAGTACCTAAATAATATTAAACAACAAACCTAAAAGTAATTATGAGAAAAACATCTCTAAATTTCTTGCGAAGCAATATGCTTCGTAAAGTTGCCTTGGTGGCACTCGTGCTCGCCATACAGGCAATCACAGGAATCGGAGCAGGTGTCCTCAATGCTCAGAATGTCACTGGACAGGTGGTTTCGGCTACAGACCAGGAACCACTCATCGGAGCCAGTGTCAAGGTGGAAGGTGCCAATATCGGGTCGGTAACCGACATCGATGGTAACTTTACCGTTGCAGCTAAAGGCGGACAGACGCTCGTTGTCTCTTACCTGGGTTTCATTACCCAGAAAGTGGCTGTGCCTACCAATGGCGCAAAACTGAGCATCGTGCTCGAGGAAGACCGCCAATCACTCGATGAAGTCGTTGTGGTTGGTTATGGTGTACAGAAGAAAAAACTCGTCACTGGTGCTACACTGCAGGTGAAAGGTGACGATGTGGCAAGACTCAACACCTCAAACCCATTGCAGGCACTGCAGGGACAAACTCCTGGTATGACCATCATCTCACAGTCTGGTCAGCCTGGTGAAGGACTTAAAGTAAATATCCGTGGTCTTGGTACCACAGGTTCGTCAGGTCCTTTGTACATCATCGATGGTGTACGCGGAGATATCGCTACGGTGAATCCCGCCGACATCGAGTCGATTGACGTATTGAAGGATGCTGCCTCTGCTGCTATCTATGGTTCGCAGTCTGCCAATGGTGTTGTGCTCGTTACTACTAAAAACGGTAAAGAAGGCCGTTCGGTAGTAAGCTTCGATGCTTACTATGGATGGCAGAGCGCTCCACGCAAGGTGGATATGCTCAATGCAGAGCAGTATATGACCATCATGGATGAAGCCAATGTCAATTCTGGCAACGCTCCTTACAATTGGGACAATTATAAGAGCATCTGGAAGTATGACGCAGAAGGCAATAAACTCGGTGTGATCGATACCGACTGGGTTGATGCTATGTTTAAGGACAATGCCGAGACCTACAGTGCAAACCTCAGCGTAAGTGGCGGTAACCAGAAAGGCAACTATGCACTCTCTATGGGTTATATGAACCAAGAAGGTATTGTTGGCGGTAAGGAAGTTTCTAACTATTCACGCTACAACTTCCGCGTTAACTCTGAATATCAGGTGATCGACAAGTTCCTCAAAATTGGTGAACAGGCTTCGTTCATCTATTATAAGAAGAATGGTATCGGTGTGGGCAATGCCTACAACAATACACTGCGTGGCGCTTTCGGAACATCACCTCTGTCGCCCATCTATAGCGACAACGGACGCTACAATATGCCTTACAATGATACATCAGACAGCGATTGGGCAAACGGCGACGGTAACCCTTACGGTGCTATGATGACCAAGAACAGCAACAGAACTCAGAATGTCACCATTACTGCCAATGCGTATGCAGAAATGGAGTTCATCAAGAACCTGAAGTTCCGTTCTACCCTCGGTGTGAAATACGACAGCAATAACAGCCGTAGCTTCACTCCGCTGTACCATTTCTCGATTTATGATTACAACGATACACGTACAAAGGTTTCTCAGGGAGCCAACGACGGATTCGGTATCACATGGACCAATACCCTCAACTACATTTTCGACGTGAAGGAACATCACTTCGATGCTATGGTAGGTTATGAAGTATATCGCACAGAAGGACAGAGCATCTATGGTGCAAACGGCTCGTTGCGCGATGGATTTGATACTTGGAAATATGCATACCTCAGCAATGGTACTGCTACCAACCAAGAACAGGGACTCTCTGTAAGTGGAACACCATGGGACGAAGAACGCATGGTCAGCTACTTCGGACGTATCGGATGGAACTATAAGGAAACTTATATGGCTACAGCTACTGTACGTCGCGACGGTTCTTCACGCTTTGCCAAGGGGCACCGTTTCGGTACATTCCCTTCAATCTCTGCTGGTTGGGTAGTTACCAACGAGAAATTTATGGCTCCTGTTACTAAAGTCATGGACTACTTCAAAATCCGTGCAAGCTGGGGACAGGTAGGTAACCAGAATATCGGTAACTATATGTATCTCGCACCGATGACCTTCTCTAACCACTACTATAACTTCGGTACCACACTCGGCTCAGATGCTGACGTATGGGGCGCTGTTCCTACACGTCTGGGTAACGACGAAATCACATGGGAAACCTCAGAACAGTTTGACCTCGGTTTCGATGCACGCTTCTTGCAGCAGCGACTCAATGTCAACTTCGATTTCTATGTGAAGACTACAAAGGACTGGCTCGTACAGCCTCCCGTACTGGCTACAGTAGGTACAGGTGCACCTTATATCAATGGTGGTGATGTGAAGAACACTGGTGTGGAACTGGCTCTTAGCTGGCACGACCGCATCGGTAAGGACTTCAACTACTATGTAAACGTTAACGGTGCCTATAATAAGAATAAGGTGGGCAACATCCCCAACGAAGATGGTATCATCCACGGTGAAAGCGGCTCAGTGCTCTATGATAACTCTGGTGAGTTCTATCGTGCTTCAAACGGCGAACCTATCGGTTATTTCTGGGGTTACAAGACTGCCGGAATCTTCCAGAATCAAAAGGAAATTGACGATTGGGTGGCTGCCGGAAACGGTGTGCTCCAGTCTAATCCACAGCCTGGTGACGTGAAGTACTTTGATGTCAACCACGATGGTGTTATCAACGATAGCGATAAGGTGAACCTCGGTAACGGTATGCCTGACTTCAATTTCGGATTCACACTCGGCTTCGATTACAAAGGTCTTGACTTCTCGGTTACTGCCAATACACAGACCGGCAACAAGATTGTGCAGACCTATCGTAATATGGCTACCACAACAGCTAATTACACCACAAAGATTCTCGGTCGTTGGACTGGTGAAGGCACAAGCAATTCTATTCCACGTGTGACCAACACCAACATCAACTACCAGTTCTCTGACCTCTTTATCCAGGATGGCGACTTCCTCCGCATTTCGAACATTACACTCGGATACGACTTCGCCAAACTCCTCAACTGCAAGTACATCAATCAGTGCCGACTCTATGCTCAGGTGCAGAACGCATTTACCTTCACCAAGTATGACGGCATGGATCCTGAAATCGGTTATGGTAACTCCGGTTGGGTATCGGGCATCGACTATGGATACTATCCACGTCCACGCACTTTCCTCTTCGGTGTTAACTTGAAATTCTAACCTCAGAAGCATAAGAATATGAAAACAAAGATATTATCTATTGCCGCTATTGGCTTGCTATCTGCAGGCTTGACTTCCTGCGGCGAAGACTTCCTGGAGACTCAGTCGAAGACAGAGGGTACTACGGGAAACTATTATACCAGTGAGGCTGCGGCTAACCGCGCACTCATCGGTTGCTATGACGGATGGCAGTGCACCGTGTCAAATGGACCTACCTTCGCCTTCCACTATCTCTCGGAACTCCTGTCTGATGAGTGCTTCGGTGGAGGAGGTAATGCCGACGCACGCAACACACAAGTCGTTGATCGCTTCGATATTGGTGAAGACAACTCACAGCTTAATTTGCACAATACGCTGTGGAAAAGCTATTATAGTGCCATCTATCTCGTCAACCAGCTCATTAAAGAGGAAAACAATATCGCATGGACCAGCGATGCTACTCACGGACGTATCATCGGTGAGGCAAAAGCTATGCGTGGTATCCTCTATTTCGATCTCGCACGTGTGTTTGAGAATGTACCGCTGATTACCACTCCTACCACAGCGAATGTGCCTCAGGCTCCAGTGGATTCTGTCTATGCACAGATTTTCACCGACCTGAAGTATGCTGCAGAGAATATTCCTGCTGATGCATATCCTAAAGCACAGTCGGCTACCAACGATGGTCGCATCACCTGTTTCGCTGCTAAGGCGATGATGGGACGTGCCTATCTCTTCTATACTGGTGTTTATGGAAAGAATCCTGTGTTCACCGATCAGACTGAAGTGACTAAGGAATATGTTCTCCAGGGACTGGAAGATGTTATCGCAAGTGGTGAGTACGACCTCGTTCCACTATTCAAGAACCTTTGGTACTGCGCAAGCACCAAGTGGGAGCAGAAAGCTGGACAATGGGAGGAAATCAGTACTTATGCTGGTGAAGACAATATCGAGAATATCCTGACCATGAAGTTCAACTATACTTCTGACTATAACGGAAACGCTGGTGGTAACAATGCCATTCAGATGTTCTCTGTACGTGGAGGTACCTTTAAGGCTCCTTACGGACAAGGATGGGGAGCTGCTACCGTTCCACAGAACTTCTATGATTCATATCCTGCAGGTGACCAGCGCCGCGACGCTTCTATCATCGACCTTCAGGGCGAGGGCATTACAGCTATGGAAACCTATCAGGCTAAACTCCCTGACCAGCGCGAATATACCGGTTATTTCAACAAGAAATATACCGCACGCTCAGGTTATCATAAGAGTGAGACCGATGGATCATGGTCGCTCACACACTACTATGACGGACTCATGGCAGGTGACTTCCAAATTTCACAGCCTATCGGTTACACCTTGCTTCGTTATGCCGACGTGCTGTTGATGGCTGCCGAACTGGGTAGCGCCAACGCTGACGCATATATCAGCAAAGTACACAACCGTGCTTATGCTACAGAAGATGCAGAGGGTAACATCGTTACACCGCGCAACAATATCTCTGCTACTAAGGCAAACATCATGGAAGAGCGTCGCTGCGAATTTGCTTTCGAGGGCATTCGCTATTGGGATTTGCTCCGTCAGGGTGTTGAAGTGGCAGCCGATGCGATTGTTAAATCTGGTGAGAAAGTACTCAACGGTGGCAATGAAGGCACTGTAAGCTACAAGAAGGAAAACATTATCTCTAAACGTGGCTTCCAACAGATTCCACTCGATCAGATCCAACTCTCTAACGGTGTTCTCCATCAGAATGCCGGATGGTAAGTCTTTTCTGTAATCAAGTAACCCAAAAGAAAAAGAAGTTATGAAACTAAAAAATATCATTAACACGTGCATGGTTGCTGCAGCACTGCTGTTTGCAGCCTGTTCGCCCGACGAGTATAGCCTCGACAAGCCCGACCTGCAGCCGGAAGACTTGGTGGCTGGCGTAGCTTTCAGTGTCACGGTGGACGAAACCAATACGGTAACGCTCAAGAGCCTTCTGCCAGAGAGTTACAACTGCTTCTGGACTCAACCCAACGGAAGAAGTCAGGGCAACGAGGTGAAGATCCAGCTTCCATTTGCTGGTACCTATGAAGTGAAGTTTGGTGTAGATACCCGTGGTGGTATCGTATATAGCGAACCATATCAATTCGAACTCACTACTAACAATATGTCGCTGCTTGAGAATCCACTCTATGAGTATCTCACAGGAGGTGTAGGCAAGAGCAAAACATGGGTGCCTGTTGACCAAAACTATGGCGTAGGAAACTGCACAGCTCCTATGATGTATTGTAATCCAGACGATGTGCTCAACGACGGTTCTGGTTCTACCGATATCGCTATCAATCACATGGTGCCCAACTGGGATCCTGGATTCCAAAGCTGGCTTATTCCTGCCGATAATGCCTACATGGATTCCTATATGACCTTCTCACTCGATGACGTGAATGGATGTTCTATCACCGAATATCGCGGAGAAAGTGGTGTGAAAGGTTCATCTACCGGTACAACGCTTAATGGTAAATTCAACCTTAATGTGAGTGACAAGAACCATCCGAAACTCTCTTTCACTGATACTTATCTCTTGCATCATGCTGGTGCTGATGAAATGTGTGAGAACTATACCACAGACCTCTATATCACAGAGCTCACTCCATATTTCCTTCAGGTAGCTACTATGCGTACCAATAGTGAGGGTTCTTGGTGGATTATCTGGAACTTCATCGCTAAGGATGTACAGGATGGTAAAGTTACTATTCCTACCGACGATCCTGGTTATGTGAATCCTGCAAAACCTGTATTACCTGAAATTGATGATCTTACAACTAAGATTTTTACCACCGATATCAATGGTGTAAGCTACCAAGGTGAAGCTATGACATTCCTCGCAAGCGACGAAGCTGCTTACGACTGGATGTGGTGGAACGGCGGTTCAAGCGCATGGGAGAGTGTTGTCAATGGAAACTATGGTTCTGCATGGGCTCCGAAGTGGGGTGATGATATTGCCGACATGGAGTTGACATTCGCTAAGAAGAAGGATGGTACCTATACTTATACTGTTGGAGAACAGAGCGGATCTCTGGAGATTAAAGATGGTAAGCTGGTATTCGACAAGATTGTGACACTTTTCACGGTCAATGGTGATGAACGTACCGTTGAACTTACAGGCAAAGAGTGGCAGGTACTGAAGTGCGATCCAGGTTCAGAATTTGTTATTGGTGTGCCCGATGCTACTGATGGTGACGGCAATGTAAATACCTATTTGGTGGCAAACCTTACCTATAAAGCAGTGGGCGGCGGTCAGACTGGTCCTGTTACCGTTCCTTTCGACGCTTCGAAAGCAAACAATTATATCCAGGAAGACAAATACTTCCGTTGCGAACTCTACAACCCATGGGGTAGTGGTAACAATGCTATCGATCCTGCTAATGTTAAGCTGAAGAAGAATCAGAAGATTAACGTAACAGTGAAACTCTCTGGATTCACCTTTGAAAAAGAGGCTAAGATGGTGCTTTGCTGCAATCGCGGTGAAGAGCAGGGCTGGGAACCTGATTGCTTCAACTATTCACGTGCTATTACAGTAAATGGCGATGGTTCTTATACTGTATCATGGACCAACGATACTGGCTCTACCGTGAAATGGGATGACGCTACATCTGCACTGACCATTACCATGCAATACACTGGCTATTGCTCTGTAGCACCAGGTGCCGACGAGGAACATCCTTATGCTGGCGCATGCACCATAGAGAGCATTACCATAGAATAACGCTAAATGATTATAAGTATGAAACTGACAAAGATATTTTCTGGAATAATGGCGTTGGTCATGGGCGCAACTGTCCTGACGGCGTGCAGCGATTCTGATGATTATTATGCAAATAATACTCCGCTGCTGACAGAGGGATCGGTAGTGACTGGCTCGTCTGATGTCACTGCCTCCACTGCCACAATATATGGAACAGTGGCTGGTCTTGAAAAGATGAACACTGCTTCCTATGCTACTGGCTTCTATTATGGAGCCTCTGAGGATGCTTTGACCGAAACTCTTCCTGCCCAGTCGGCAGGAGAGTTCTCTGGTTCTCTCACTGGATTGATGAACAATCAGGTCATCTACTATCAGGCTTATGTGACACTGCAGGGCCGCATCACCTATAAAGGTGAAGTGAAATCACTTGTTACTACTGACGCTACCGTTACTACCGGTGATGCATCGAATGTGGACTTCGCAGATGCTACCTTGGCAGGTAGTGCCAGCAAATATCCTGCTGATGCTAAGGTGGGCATCGTTGTGGCAGGTGTCAACGATCAGGAGAAAGTACGCGCTGGATTGCGCATCGACGCTGCTGAATTGGCAGACAACTTCTCGGTAACAAAACAGGGCTTTGCTCCCAACACCGCTTATTATTATGCTGCATTCCTCGATCTCGGAGCTGGCATTATCTATGGTGATGTGAAGGAGTTTAAGACTGCCGAAAGTGGTTTCGATGTAGAAAATGACTTTGTTGATCTGGGACTCTCAGTGAAATGGGCTAAGCGTAACGTAGGTGCTAAGAGCGCTACTGACTTCGGTGGCTACTTCGGATTTGGAGACCTTACTGGTGTTAATACTAGCATTCTTGCTGGTGACTATGCTGCAGCAGATACCTACAAGACAACTAAAGATATTGCCTATCTCGCTACTGGAGGTAAGGGTACTCTGCCTACTGCAGACCTCTTTGAGGAACTGTTCCGCCTCTGCACCGTGAAATGGGTAGAGCAGGATGGTGTTTACGGTTATCAGGTGACAGGAAAGAATGGTAATAGCATCTTCCTGCCTGCTGCTGGTAAACGTGTGGAGAGTTCTGTTTCTGAATCAGGACTTCATGGATACTATCTCACTGGTTCTTCTAATAAGAGCAATTCTAACTTCGCCGTTGATTATGAGTTTACTGCTTCTACTGGAGTACGTGCTACACGTGCTGTCTATGAAGCACTCTCAGTACGTCCTGTGACCGTTGCACGCAACGTTCCGTTCGATAAGGAGAAACTCTTCACTACTTGGTATCTTGATAATGGTACTCCTTCTGGCAAACAGCATGTCTTTGTTGGCCCGTTCACACAGTGGGGTGCAAAGGACAACTGGGGAACCATTACTAACAATGAGCCTAACCCCTACCAGAGTATCCATTGGGATATGAGTACAAACGATGGTTGGATTGGCTTTACATATGGCAGAGACTATGGTTCGATGACCTTCGAACATGGTGAAGATGGCAAGGACTATGTCATCGTGAAGCGTATTGCCAGCGATGGTACAGTGACCGAAGATAAGGGTGTTGTTACTATCGACGAGGTGAACAAGACTGTTGATATGGGTGACATCAAGATCCTCTGTGCTGATACATGGTTGCCTAATACCAGTGGTGTGCGCAACATTCTCACTATGACTGATGAAGGCCTTCAGATTGGTGTTGTGGCTGATGATACTTATCAGTATTCTCTCAACTACTACAGCAAAGCTAAGGCTGATAAGGATGCTGCTATTGAGGTGAACCTCATTTGTGTTGGTAGCGATTGGAATGGTACTTGGGAAGCCAAGATGGATCCTATCGCACCTGAGAATCTCGAAGGCACACATACTTTGAAGTGGGATGGCGCCTGCAATGGATTGAAGGTGAATGTCATTGACTTCGTTGGACTGATGGAACGTTTCCCCAATGCTTTCGTACGCATCGACGATATCAAGCTCGATGGACAGAGCATTAAGTTCAATGCCAATAACTTCTGCTATGGTGATATTGAGGATAAGGGTAACTACCGTGTGGAATTGTTCAATGCATGGGGTAAGACTGCCAAGAATGAGAAGATTATCGCTTCTCCATTCAGCAACCTGAAAGATGTGGCTGATGATCCTGCATTCACATTTACCAGCAGTATTGAGATTACCTACACTATCTTTATTAACGGACCTGTAGGAACTTATCTGCCTACATTGATCAATGTTAACTCAAGTTGGCAAACTGCTTCTTGGGATGGACTTAATCAGGGTGAAACATTCGATGTTGCCTTGAATAAGGAGACTGCCAAGTATGAAGTATCGAAGAATAAGTTTGATATTCTCTATCAGGATGCCACATACGACTATTCTGGTGGTACTATCATGACTTTCGTACAGATCAACGACATCTATAAGTTCTTCCCAGGCATGCACTGCACACTCGATGCATTCAAACTCGATGGCAATGCTGTGACATACGATAAGAGCAAGGTCGTTGATAGCAACGAGGATCCGAAGTATCGTCTCGAACTTTGGAATATGTTTGGCAAAACTAAGGATTCTGGTTGTGCCTTCGGTACTGCTGTTGACGGATGTGTTGCAGGACTTGGCTTCAGCAACAAGATGGAAGTTAGCTTCTCTATCAACAATCTTTTTGCAGTTCCTCAGTTCTAAATGATGACTGTAGTTGCAAACAACTTATAACGATGACGGACGGTGTGCTATGGGTGCACCGCCCGTTTTCTCGTTTTTTGTGCTTCCACATTTCTGTTTTAATGTGCGATTAGAACTTAATGACCAAATAGCATTAAAAAGACAAGCAGACACTTGGCTGTTTCGTGGGAAATAAGTAAATTTGCAACATAGAATTAATTACCTAACGATTGAAAGAACAATGAAAAGACTTACAAATTATCTGATAAAGGTCGGAATGTGCCTGTTGGGTTCATTGGCTTTTGTTGCCTGTGGCGATGATGATCCGGATGATGGCCCTACCGTAGAGGGATTAACCGTAACCCCAACCTCACTGTCGTTTACTAAAGATGGCGGTCAGAAGTCTATTAGTGCACGTGCCGGTCAGGATGTTACAGCTTCAAGTGATGCTGCATGGTGTGTGGTGACTATTGGTGAGAAAACTCCTACGCTGAAGGTCACTCCTATCAATGTAACTGTTGAAGCCAATACCACTACCGAAAAGCGTACTGCTACAATTACCGTAAAAGCTGGTGCAGAGAGCAAAACCGTTAGCGTTACACAGGAGAAGGGTGAGGCTAAGCCTGATTCTAATCCCGATCCTTCTGGCAATATCAAATATGATGCCAAGCAGGTGGCAAAGTTGATGTATCCCGGATGGAATCTCGGCAATACCATGGAGGCTGGTGATAATAAAAACTCATGGAAGAGCGTTGGAGTTTCTACAGAGACCGCATGGCAGAAGACCAAAACTACCAAGGAACTCATCAACTTTATTAAGGCGCAAGGTTTCAAGAGTGTGCGCATCCCCTGTGCATGGGTGATGGGACATATTACCGATACCAACAACTGCACCATCGATCCACAATGGATGGCACGTGTTAAGGAAATCGTAAACTATTGTGTTGACGCAGACCTCTACGTAGTGCTTAATCAGCACTGGGATGGCGGTTGGCTGGAGCACGACGGATTCACAGCCAATGCTGACGTTGCACTCAAGAAACAACAGCTTACCAAGATCTGGACTCAGATTGCAGAGGCTTTCAAAGACTATGACGACCATGTTATCTTTGCTGGTCTCAACGAGCCTGGTGTCGGTGGAGCCTATCAGGACAACGGCAAGAATATTGCTGACGATAAGTTGACAAGCCGTTTGGCTGAATACGAGCAAGCCTTTATCGATGCTGTACGCGCCACTGGCGGAAACAACGAATATCGTGTATTGGTGGTTCAAGGTCCAGAAACCAATATCGACAAGACTGTAAAGTATAACTATTTTTCTAAGTTGAACGACAAACATACCGGCCGTTTGATGATGGAAGTCCACTTCTATGATCCCTATCAGTTCACGATGATGGATAAAGATGCTAACTGGGGAAAAATGTGGTATTATTGGGGCAAAGGCAATACCGGTTCGGAAACCATTCGCAATGCCAACAGCAATTATACTGAGAACTATGTCAAAAACCAGATGGCGAAGCTGAAGACTGCGTTTGTTAACAACGGCATTCCAGTAATCATCGGAGAGTTTGGAGCCAACCAGCGTTTCGCCATCGGACAAGATCCTATCCATGATGCATCTATCAAGGCTTGGTATGCTGCTGTGACAAGTTATGCAATCAACAACGGTTGTATTCCTTATGCATGGGATACAAATAGCAGCAATGGCATGAGTATTATCGATCGTTCAAGCAACAAAGTATCAAATACCAATATGATGACTGGTGTCACCGAAGGTGTTGCTGCTGCGAAGTGGCCATATTGATAGCATTTGTGATAATCGATAAATATGAGCAAACGAATTCTCTATATCTTCGTAGTACTCGCCCTTGCATGGAGTTCCATGGCCGACGTGCAGGCTAAGAGTAAGAAGAAAGGGCGTTGTAGCGGACAAACTGCTATGCAGGTGGCTTCGCAGATGTGGCCCGGATGGAATCTTGGCAACACGATGGAAGGCGGTACCTACGATCATGAGTGGACTGATAAGGCTGGTGTAGATAGTGAGGTCTCATGGCAGAAAACTCGCACCACACGAGAACTGTTCGCCTTTGTGCGTCAACAGGGATTCCGCAGCGTGCGCATCCCCTGTGCTTGGGCGATGGGACATGTTAGTGGACCCGACGAGTGTGTGGTCGATGCAGCATGGCTCAACCGAGTGCAGCAGTTGGTAGATTGGTGTTTAGAGGAAAATCTCTATGTCATCATCAATCAGCACTGGGATGGCGGATGGCTCGAACATGACGGTGTGACCGATTCTGCAGATGTGGCTACCAAGCAGAAACAGTTGGCAAGCATCTGGCGTCAGATAGCCCAGCGCTTCCGCAATTACGACCAGCGTCTGCTCTTTGCTGGCATGAATGAGCCTGCTGTGGGTGGTCCGTCGCCAGCGGTTAAGGGCAATTTGCTCAAAGATCAAGAACTGTCAGACCGTATCTGTCTCTATCAGCAAACGTTCATCGATGCTGTGCGTGCCACTGGAGGTCGCAATGCCGACCGCATCCTCGTTGTGCAAGGTCCTAATACCAATATTGACCTCACTTGTCAGTATGATTATTTTCCTCGACTCAGAGACCGTGCGTGCAAGCGTCTTATGATGGAGGTTCATTATTATGATCCTTATCAGTTCTCTGGCATGAGAGAAGATGCCGACTGGGGCAAGATGTGGTATTACTGGGGCAGCAACAACAAAGGCACAGAAGGTCGAAATACCGTCGATTCGCAAAATGAAGGCCATGTCAAGGAGCAAATGGAAAAACTGATGAACCGCTACGTCCGTCAAGGCGTTCCCGTGGTGTTGGGTGAGTATGCAGCAGAGCAGCGTTGGCCTGTTGGTCAAGATCCTATCCACGATGCTTCCATTCGTGACTACTATCATACCATCACCCTCGAATCAATCAATCATGGTGTACTGCCTTTTGTTTGGGATGCAAATTACCATCCAGGCATGACCATCATCGACCGCACTGCCTTGAAAGTTGCTAATCCATCGATGATGACAGGCATTCAGAAAGCCCGTGCAGAAGCCGTTTGGCCCAATGATTGTTGTGAAAAACAGTAAAGCCACCGCGCTTACTGAGCAGACACACTGATTATACTCAGCCATTGTGCTGATCATATAAGCAAATACACTGAATTTTTAGCAAATTCAGTGTATTTGTTTTAGGTATGCTCGGCATGAATGTCGCCTTATTCTTTCTTTTTCACAAAGTAGATGTTGTTCACATCGCTACGCATCAGCACATGTTTGTTGTTGACGAACGTCACGAAATCGGTAGTGGAAATCTGACCGGGGAACGGAGCAAAGTAATGCTGTGGGTTGTCGTAAGCATTGCGCCATACCAGTACGTAGCAGATGGGATGCTTGTCGAGCACCGGTTGTAGTGTCTTGGTCCACCAGTCGGCAGTCTTTATTCCCTCGTAGCCGGTTTCAGTAAGAGCAGCAGCCTTGTGGTGCTTTTTGGCAACGGCACATACTGTGGCGAGGTTCTTATCCAACTGTGCAGCATAACCGGCAATCTTCACGGTGTCAGCCTCAGGTGAGGAGCAGTAGCAGTCCAGTCCCATGACATCGATGATGTCGTCGCCAGGATAGCGTTCCAGATATTTGGCTTCATTGCCATCCATCTCTGTGCCGGGTGAATAGGCATAGAGTGCATTCACCACTCCTTTGTCTTTCAGTCGGTTGATGGTCATTTTCCACAATGCTTTATATTGTGCAGCGGTGCAATGTTCCTGTCCCCACCAGAACCATGAACCCGTATGTTCATGCCATGGGCGGAAGATAACCGGTACTTTCACGCCGTATGGTGTTTCCAGTGAGTTGAGGAAGTCTGCCACTTTATCAATCCATCCTAAGAACATCTCATGCTTCTGTCCACCTTCCAATACCGAAGCCACAGTCTTGGTTTCGATATTCTTCAGTGAGTCGGCAACCCACGCAGTACCACCAGAGAGCGGATTGTTCAGATGCCACGACAATGTAATCACGCCACCACGGTTGAAATGGGTGAAGATTTCTTGGCGCATGCGGTCAAAGGGAACACCGTCGAGATTGACCGAGTCGCCCAGTTCAATATGTCCAAGGTCGAAACTCAACAGCCCCGGATAATCGTTGCATACGCTATGTACATCGGATCGGGCAGAGTCCCCTTTCCATCCGATACCATAGACGGTATCGTCATGGTGTCCGAACATATATACGCCACTGTCACCATACGCCATCAGATTGGTCAGCAGATTCTCCGTGCGCTGTGTACGACCTGAGTCTGCTAAGGGGTCGCTTGCCTTCTTGGGTCCGCATGCTGACAGAATCAGTGCAGATGCCAACGTCATCAATAGATATTTCTTCATTTTATGATAGTTTGGGTTTTGAGCGCAAAAGTACGCATAATCTTCCAACTGACCAAATATCGTGCGTGAAAAATAGTATTATTTATAAGGTATGTTTTTAGCAGTTGTTGAAAACCACTTAAAGTGTAAATTGTGTAATTTATATAGTGGTAAAAATACACTTATTAGTTGTGTACCTTAACATGGTGCAATCGTTTGTTAATTATTTGGCATTTTTTAACATATTGGTGAAATAGTATTATATTAAAGCATTAAAATATTATCAAATCTCGTTTATTTATGCTAATTTTGCAACGTGATTTGATATCACTACCGTACATTGAAAACTTAAAGAAACAAAAAAATAAATATTGAATTCCCTATAATAATTACAACAGAAAGACCAAAATGATACTCCAGCGTATGCGGGTCCGGTGGACTTGGCTACGACAAGAGAATATGATTCTCAACGATTTACTAACACTATGTTAATTCATTTTTATTAAAGAAAATACCTAAAAGTATGAATCAAAAAATCAGAAAGACTGCGCTGTTGATGGGTGCGTGCTCACTGTTGGGTGCGTATTCGCCAGTTATGGCTGCCCATGCCGAAGCATCGGTACAGGCCGTTCAACAGTCCAAGAAGATCACGGGTACTGTTAGCGATGCTATGGGTCCTGTGATTGGTGCAAGTGTAGTGGTGAAAGGCACATCGAATGGTGTTGCTACCGATTTCGACGGTAAATTCTCACTCAACGTTAACCCAGGTCAGACCCTCGTCATTTCCTACATCGGTTACATTACCAAGGAAGTGAAGGTTGACAGCAAAACCTCTTATAGCATTACGCTGGAGGAAGACAAAAAAATGCTCGATGAAGTCGTAGTCGTTGGTTACGGTACGATGAAGAAAAGCGACCTTGCCGGTGCTTCGTTTACCATGGACGAGAAAGCACTTAAGAATGCAAATGTTACCAATATCGACCAGGCTTTTGCCGGTCGTGTTACTGGTGTGACCGCCGTACAGACTTCAGGTGCTCCTGGTTCTGCCTCTTCTATTCGCGTGCGTGGTCAAGCTACCATCAACGCCGGTGCAGAACCTCTATATGTTGTTGACGGTGTGATCTTCCAGTCAGGAGGTCAGTCTGGTGCCGACTACGGATTGGGCGATAAGCTCGGTAACGGTTCGGTTTCAACCATTTCGCCATTGTCAACCATCAACCCCAGCGATATCGTAAGCATGGAAGTGTTGAAGGATGCTTCTGCTACCGCCATCTATGGTGCCCAAGGTGCCAACGGTGTTGTGCTCATCACAACCAAGCGTGGTAAAGCCGGTGAAGCTAAGTTTACATACGATGGTTCGCTGACAGTATCACGTCAGACCAAACGTCTGGACATGATGAACCTCCGCGAGTTTGCAGAGTATTATAATGACCTTGTTGCTCAGGGAGAAATCACTAAGGCTGACCCTGCATATTCTGATCCTTCAGTGCTCGGTAAGGGTACTAACTGGCAGGATGCTGTGTTCCGCACTGCTCTCCAGCACCAGCATCAGATTGGCGCTCAGGGTGGTACAGACAAGATGAAGTACTATGTCAGTGCTGGTTACATGAACCAGGAAGGTACTATCATCGGTTCAGACTTTAAGCGTATTTCACTCCGTGCCAATATCGACGCCCAGCTGAAGAAATGGTTGAAGATGGGTGTCAACGTAGCCTACAGCCAGACCGATGAAGATCTGTTGAAAGCTGACGGTGAAGAGGGCGTTATCATGTATTCGCTGACCACACCTCCTGATATTCAGATTTATAATATCGATGGCGGATACTCATCAGTGAGCAAAGAGGGATTCACCAGCCCCAACCCAATCGCTATGGCGCTGCTCAACGATATTACTTTGAAACGTCAGAAACTGAATGGTAACATCTTCTTCGATGTAACACCTATTAAGAATGTGACTTGGCATACTGAATTTGGTTGGGATCTCGGATGGACTCATGGTGAGACTTTCAACCCCACTATGCATCTTGGAAACTACAACGTAGAGCAGAACGAGGCACGTTCGCAGAAGAATTCCAGCACCTACTGGACCTTCAAGAACTATCTGACCTATAATGGTTCTATCGGCAAACACAGCTTCACCGCCATGGTCGGTCAGGAAGCATGGGAGTCGAAGTATGACTACGTATCTGTATTCAACACCGCTCTTCCCAGCGATGTAGTACACAATCCAGCTCTTGGTACAGGTGATCCTCAGATCGGTAGCGGATTCGGTTCTTCTGCCATGGCTTCATTCTTCACTCGTGAAACCTATAACTACGATGACCGTTACCTCGCTACTTACACCTATCGTTACGACGGTTCTTCAAACTTCGGTCCTAACAAGCGTTGGGCAGGCTTCCACTCTTTGGCTGCTGCATGGCGCTTCACCAACGAGAAGTTTATGAAGGATGTGAAATGGATCTCCAATGGTAAGCTCCGTCTCGGTTGGGGTCAGACCGGTAACTCAAATATCGGTGGTTACAAATGGGGTTCTGCCATGTCAGTAATGGAAACAGGTCTCGGCACCAGCTATCGTCCTGCTAACATCAAGAACTTGGATATCAAATGGGAGACTCAGGAACAGTGGAACATCGGTCTTGACCTCGGTTTCTTCAACAACCGTGTCAACCTCGTTGTTGATTATTATAACAAGAAGTCTTCAGACATGCTGATGCAGCTGATTCTTCCTTCATTCATGGGAACATCAGGTAACGGTTCTTCAGCACTTGCTGCACCTTACGGAAACTATGGTGATATCGAGAATAAAGGTCTTGAAATCGCCCTCAATACCCGTCCTATCGAAACCAAGAACTTCTCTTGGGGTTCAGACTTCCAGATTTCTTTCAACAAGAACAAACTGAAGAGCCTCTCTAACTCAACCGCTCTCCTTGGTTATGGACAGTGGACTGACGTAGTTGCACGTTCAGTTGTTGGCGAATCACTCTACAATTTCTATGGTTATGAGGTTGAAGGTGTTTATACTTCATTTGAAGATTTGGTCAACTCACCTGTTAACACCTTGCAGTCTAACAACCCTGTTACTGTAGAGCGTGACGAAAATGGTAATGTTACCAAGGCTGAATGGAGTACCGATCCTACCAAGTATAACTCACGCAACACCACATTCGTAGGTGATATTAAATATAAAGATGTGAACGGTGACGGCGTTATCGACGAAAAGGATAAAACCAATATCGGTTCTCCGCTGCCCGACTTCACCTTTGGTTGGAACAACACATTCCACTACAAGCAGTGGGATCTGACCGTATTCATCAATGGTTCTGTAGGCAACAAGGTTGGTAACTACAACAAGATGAAGCTCACTCACATGAACTCAGCATGGACCAACCAGCTGACCGATGTCAACGGTCGTGTTCGTCTGACTCCTGCCGATGGTAACTATGCCGATGGTTGGTACAACAACATTGCTAATGTGGTTGCTACAGGAAACGGTGGCTACCCACGTGCTTCTATCAACGACCCGAACGACAACGACGCTTGGAGCTCACGCTTCATTCAGGACGGTTCATACCTCCGTCTGAAGAACATCAGCCTCAGCTACACCTTCGACAAGAAACTCGTAGGTAAGATCGGACTCGAAAACGTTCGTGCCACTATCTCTGCAACCAACCTCTTCACTATCACCGGTTACGACGGTTACGATCCTGAAGTTGGTGCTTCTACTACCAGTGCCAATGTGTTTGGTCTTGATAATGGTCGTTATCCTTCACCAACATCATGGACCTTCGGTCTTAATGTTTCATTCTGATAACTCCTAAACAGAACACAATATGAATTTTAATATATCTTTGAAAAATGTTTTGGGAATCGGTGCTCTGATCACCGCATCGTTCCTGACAACCTCTTGTGAGGACTTCCTCGACCGTCCTACGGAGGATAACTACAACACCGAAAACTTCTATGCTTCTGACAAAGCATGTATTGCTGGTGTGAACTATCTCTACAACTCTCCCTGGTATGACTTCCAACGTGGTTTCATCAAGGTGGGTGAGGTGTTCTCAGGCAATATGTACTGGGGAAATTCTCCTTACCTCAACTTCTCAGTAAACGGTACTGACCAGGACCTCATCAATATGTCATATTCACTGTGGGCTGAGATTGGTCACTGCTCAACAGTATATGAGTCTCTTAAAGGTGCTACTGCTTCACAGGAAGTAAAGAACCAGTGCATGGGTGAGTGTCTGACATGGAAAGCCATGGCTTACTTCTACCTCGTTCGAACATTTGGTGATGTACCCATCGTTCATGATAACTCGGCTACACTGGCCGCTGGCAACTATAATGAATTGTCGAAAGTAGAGAAAGCTGATGTATATGAGTATATCATCCTGACTCTCGAAAAAGCAATGGAACTGTTGCCTAAGTCTTCAGACGCAGGCCGTATTGATTACTATTGTGCAGAGGGTCTTCTGTCGAAGGTTTATTTGACCAAGGCTGGTGTGAGTGGTTCGCTCAACAACGAAGACTTGCAGAAAGCTGCCGACTATGCAAAAGACGTTATCGACAATTCTGGTCGCAAACTCATGGACAACTATGAAGACATCTTCCGTGGTTCCAACAATACTTGTCCTGAAAGCTTGATTGCTTGGCGTTGGACTGTTGGTTCACACTGGACTAGCCAAAACACATTGCAGTCTGACCTCGGTATTGAAGGTATGTGCGAGGTTGGTTCTGTATGGGGAGGCTGGGGTGGCCCTTCTGCCGACCTGATGGAAGCTTTCGGTGTCATCAAGATTGACGGCACAGGTAAAGATTCTCGTCTGGTAGAGTGGCAGAGCCCTGAGAGCCGTGCCGATATCGACACACGTCGTAAAGGTACTATGATGATTGCTGGTGATAAGTATTCTTATTTCTGGCGTGATAAGGGTGGTTTCGACTATCTTAAATTTATCTATGACAAAGATTACAATGTATCTGCAACAGAGCAACTTGAAGGACCATGTGGATCCAACAACGTGAAACATCTCTATGGTGACGCAGCAGACCATCAGGCTGAAATGGGCATTGCCGACGGACGTATGGCTTCTGCTCTTGCTACCCATATCCTTCGTCTCTCTGACGTATATCTTATTCATGCTGAGGCTATGACTTTGCTGGGTCGTGGCACAGAGCAATCAGCTCTTGATGCTTTCAATGCCGTTCATCAGCGTGCTATTCCTACTGCAGCAGCCGTAACATCACTCAACTTCGATATGATTTGGAAGGAGCGTCGTTTGGAGTTTGCAGGTGAAGGCGACCGTTGGTATGATTACGTACGTCGTGCATACTATGATGTAAACAGCTGTATTGCCGAACTTAAGGCTCAGCACCGTAACCGTCTCTGGAACTGCGATCCTTTGTATAAGGCATACTACAAGTCTGGTACATGGAACCTCACCACTACCGACGGACAGGTTGAATATGACTATGATACAGAAGTTCCCAATGTGACAGCCAACAGCTTCACACTGCCATTCCCATCAGAGGACGTTGCTCTGAACCCGAATTTGGCTACAGGTTCTCCAAGTGTACATGTTGACATCCGTGCAACCTATTCTTATTAATGTGTAATTTAAGAAACAGAAGATATTATGAAAAGAAATATGAAACGGTTTCTCCTTGCAATCGGCGTTGTGACCCTGGGTATGGGTTTCACCGCTTGTGAAGATGAACCAGATAAATTCGAACTGACCGATGGTAATCCTACGATCAGTTATATCCGCCCACAGGATGTTGCCGCCAAGGACTCTTTGCTGACTTCGGCATACACCGGTTCGGGTATCTGTATTGTCGGTAACAACCTGACCAGCATCAAGGAAATGTATTTCAATGATGTGAAGGCTGTGCTCAACACCAGTTATATCACCGACCATACCATGTTGGTAACTATTCCAAACCAGATTCCTGCCAGCAATACTGGTAAGATCTATATGGTCAACAAGAGTCAGGATACCACAACCTACGATTTCAAGGTGATGGTACCGAAACCTGCTGTAACTTCAATGAAGTGTGAATATGTTCACGTAGGTGAATTGGCTCAGGTCAACGGTCAGTACTTTGTAGATGACCCCAACCAGCCACTGACTATGACCTTCACAGGTATCGACAACTCCATGAATCTTGAAGTTCCTCGTGAGAATATCAAGAAGATCACTCAGTCTTCTATCTCATTCATCGTTCCTGAGGGAGCAAAAGAAGGTCGCATCAAGGTTTCTACCATTTACGGTGAAGGAAACTCATCATTCTATTATGCTGACAGCCGTAACATCATTACCGACTTTGACGGTCCTAACAATGCAGGTCCTAAGGGTGTTGTTCCTCAGGGATGGAACATTGATGCTAAATATTCTACCGAAGGTGGTATTAGCGGTGCTTACTGTCAGTTAGGTCCTGTTGAAACCGAAGGTGGATGGGTTGAAGGATTAAAACTCCCATTCTGGTGTGGTAACTGGAACGGAGATCCTATGAGCATCACTGAAGGTGCTGGTGTGCCTCTGCGCAACATCATCGACTTCACCGACTGGGAAAACATGTCGTTCAAGTTTGAGCTCTACATTCCATCAAGCAATCCTTGGTCTGCCGGTGCACTCCAGATTCTATTTGTGAATAATCAGCTTTGTGCAAACGACTCTTGGCAGAACAATACTTACATCCATACTTCTGCTGATGGTGGTAAGGACCTGCCTCGTGCACTCTATAATCCTTGGAAGTCAACCGGTTCGTTCGATACTGGCGATGAGTGGATCACAGTAACTATTCCTCTCACCGAGTTCGTTTATAACGACGATGGTACCAAAGCTCCGTCTCCAATGAGCATCTCAAGTTTCGATAGCTTCATCATGTGGCCTATCAACGGTGGTGTTCAGGGCACGAAGTGTACTCCTATCTTCCGTTACGACAACCTGCGTGTGGTTCCTAACAAATAACACATCAATAACTAAAAGGATATTATGAAAAAGATCAATAACATATTCACCCTGTTGGTGATGGCCCTTATGGGGCTGTCACTGGCAGCGTGCAGCAACGACGATTTGGACACCAACCAGTATCAAGGTGGTGTGTCGCTCAATGCTTTCGGTCCTTCTCCTGTGATGCGTGGCGGTCAGTTGCGCTTCATCGGTAGCAACCTCGACCAGATTCGCGAAGTACGCATTCCTGGTGTTGATGCTATTACCACTATCGAAGTGGTGAAGGCCGGTGTTCCCAGTGAAATTCGTGTAACCGTTCCTCACGATGGTCCTGAGGTAGGTAATGTAGTACTTGTGGCAAACAACGACCAGGAGATTACTACCAAATCTACACTGACCTATACTGAGGGTATCGTTATCAAGAGCATCACTCCATCGGCAATGCCTGGCGATGTGATTGAAATCAAGGGTGACGAGGATGGTTATCTCAACCTCATCCACTCTATGGCTTTTGCCGACAACGTGGTTGTCAGCGAAAAAGACTTCCTCCAGCACGATCGCTACACCATCAAGGTGAAGGTTCCTGAGGATGCCAAGACCGGTAAACTGCAGTTCTACACCGCCGACCTTACCGTGGGCGATGCTGCTAAACTCGACTATCAGATTGTATTGAGCGACGACCGTCTCATCGTTGGTACTCCTACCGTTGCTAAGGTAAAGGGACGCAACGAGGTTGACGCTGAAGGTACTATTACTGCCAAGGCTGGTGAAACCGTAACTGTTACTGGTGACTACATGCAGCTGATCAAAGCCGTTAAGGTTGGTGGTGTCGAGATTACCGAATTCACTATTGCTGAAGATGGCAAGAGCCTCTCGTTCGTACTGCCTGCTGAAGCTCCCGATGGCGCTATCGATCTCGTCTGCAAATCAGACGTAGAGGTTCCTGCTGCTATGGTTGAAACCGTTAAACCTTCTGACTGTGTAGCTGCTCCAACTCCTGTGAAGGCTGGTGCTGCGCTGACCATCTCTGGTAAAGATATGGATTTGGTAACAGCCGTAGAGTTTGACAATGCTGACGCTCTGTCTGGCGAAGCTATCAGCGTAGCTGCCGATAAGGTTGTTGTGACAGCCGTTCCTGAAACAGCTACCGAAGGCAAACTCCGCCTCGTGATGGCAAATGGTCAGAAGGTAGAAGTTGACTTCACGCTTGTTAAGCCAACTGCAACAGCTTATAACGCTAATCCTGCAAGTGCTGGTTCTACTATCCAGATTACCGGTACCGACCTTGACCTCGTGAAGAGTGTTGACTTCGGTGGTGCTGTAGCAACCGTAGAGAAAGATGCTGTTTCTGCTGATGGTACTACTCTGAGCATCAAAGTTCCTATGGACGCCAAGACTGGCACTCCTGTGATGAAACTTGCCAATGGTGTTACTGTAAATGCTCCTGCACTTACTGTAAACGAGGCTGTATTCTGTTATGCAACAGAACTCCCAGGTGCTGACGCTGAACTCCATGCAGGTCAGACCTTCACCTTGCCAATTGCCAATGGTGACAAGCTTACAGGTGTGGAAATCGCAGGAAAAGCTTGCCAGTTCATTGTAAGCGGTAACACGTTGACTGTTGGTGCTCCTGATAATGCTAAGAAGGGTACAAGTGTTCGCCTTATTTCTTCAAATGGCGAGATTACTTATAAGATTGACTTTATCCCCAACACCGAGATTACTACTGTCATTTGGACTGGTGCAGTTGCAAGTGGTAGTTGGAAAAATGCTATGCAAGCCCTCTCTTGGGGTGGCTACGATTGGAGCCAGGTTTCTGCAGGAACCGAACTCGTTGTTTCGTTCACCGCGGAGCCAGGAGCTACATACTGTCAGATGCGTTTTGCTAAGGGTAATGGCTGGAAGGCTCTTCCAGGTACTACTTCTTTGGAAGGTGCTGACAAAGAGGGTAACATTGCTATGCCACTCGACGCTACAGAATATCGCTTGACCCTCACTCAGGAAATGCTTGACGAGTTGGTTAACGATGGTGGTCTTATCATCTGCGGTGCCAACTGGATTGTTACCAAGGTGGCTCTTGTAGAGCATATCTCTGTAGAAACAACTTTGTGGTCAGGTGAGGCCATTGCCGACGATTGGGGCAACCAGCCTAATCTCCTCTCTGATGGAGGTGCTGAGTTGAAGGATGCTGGTGCTTCTGTTGGTCAGACTATCAACTTCTACATCACTCCAATCGATACCAATTGGCAGCTTGAAATCGTTGAAGGTCACTGGGGAGGAACCTATGCAAGATTCTCTAATCCTGGCAATGACGATAATGGAAAGTTCACAGCATGCGATCTCGCAGCCAATGGCGGTAAGGTTTCGCTTACCCTCACGCAAGCAATGCTTGACGCTGCATACAAGAAGCAGAATTGGGGCGGTACGTTCATTGGCAATGGTGACAACGTGAAGATTACGAAGATTACTATTGAGTAAACTCTAAGTAATTGATTATAAAGAATTGAGGCGCATCCGACGAGGTTGCGCCTCTTCTTGATTTTGAGGTATTCGTGTACAGAAATTTTAGTTTTCAAAAAAATTCGACCACTCGACCACAGACCCGTGTATCACACTATCTGTCAATGCTTTAGAACGTGGTCGAAAGTAATTCTGTCGACCACCCATCGACCACAGTTAATCAATCACAAACACCTGTTTACGATGCAAGCCAAAGTTCCTACTGCTTTCCGTTTGTTTTATGTTAGCAGATAAGAACTGTTATGCAATATAGCAAAAACATTTATCAAACGTTGGATAACTCCTTTATTAAACGTTGTATAATACTTTTGTCAAACGTTAGATAATACCTTTATCAAACGTTGAAAAAAAACTTTGCCAAACGTTGGACGATACCCTTGTCAAGACTAACAAACACAATAATATAGGCAACAGACCCGATCTCAATTCTGTCATTCCCGTTACTACCGGCGCTATGGCGTCAGGAAACGGATGGCAGAGTGTGAAGTTTGGCAAATCGGCAACTGGCAGATACATCGCTCTACAGTGTTTCGATACACAAGACGGTACTCCGCTCTCTGTTGCTGAGATATATCTGAGAGATGTCAACGGGCAACGCATTGCTCGCGACCAATGGCAGGTGAAATATGCTAATAGCGAGAACGAAAATGGAAATCACACTGGGGACAAAGCTTTTGACCTACAAGTGTCAACGTATTGGCAAACGGAAGAGTCGGCAGAAATGCCACATTTCTTGGTGATTTCTCTGATGTTTTCTTATTCTGAAGAGGAATAGTAAAATGCATAATGAAGAAAAGTATCTGTTATAGGTATGTTTTTTGAACAACATTCGATTTTTTTTTCGTAATTTTGTGGCATAAAATCAAGTAAATATAAGATATGAAAACGATTACATCTGAAACCGGAGAGAAAATAAAAATTGTTGTAGGTGACATAACTAAGTTAGAAGTAGATGCCATCGTTAATGCTGCCAACAAGACTCTGCTGGGTGGAGGTGGCGTGGACGGCGCTATTCATAAAGCCGCTGGTATTGGACTTCTGAAAGAGTGTAGAACCTTAGGTGGCTGTAATGTGGGTCAAAGTAAAATGACAGAAGCATATCAACTGCCTTGTAAGAAAGTCATTCATACCGTTGGACCTGTATGGTATGGTGGCTCTGACAATGAACGCAAAATGCTGGAATCTTGTTATGATACCGCGATGCAACTTGCAGAGGAACATCATTTGAAGAGTATTGCTTTTTCATGTATCAGTACCGGAGTATTTGGCTTTCCGAAAGCTGAAGCAGCACAAATTGCAAAACGTGTTATCTGCGAACATATCCGAAACGGCTACGATGGAGAGGTTATCATTTGTTGCTTCTCTGAAGATGATGCCCAGTATTATCTGTAGGGGAAGTAGGCCTTATAGCTCAGCTCCTTAAATATCACTCATTCTGCATCGCAAAGTGTGGCTTGATACTAGAAAAACATAATTACTCATGTATCGTTCTATTATTGGAAAGGAATAACTAAAAAGAAAATCCGCATAACTCACCTGAGCTATGCGGATTTATCTAGTACCTTTCGGCAGTTATCTATACTTACTTAACCTCCTCGAAGTCAGCATCCTGGATGTTGTCATCCTTCTGGGTGTTCTGCTGTGACTGTTGCTGGTCATTGTAGAATGGGCCCTGCTCCTGTCCAGCACCTGCTCCAGCGCCAGCTCCAGCTCCTGGCTGTGCACCGGCATTCTGATACATTTGCTGTGAAGCGGTCTGCCATGCTGCATTCAGTGCATTGATAGCATTGTCGATGGCGGCAATGTCGCCTGCCTTGTGGGCATCCTTCAATTGCTGCAGTGCCTGCTCGATAGCGGGCTTCTGGTCTGCGGGGAGTTTGTCACCCAATTCCTTCAACTGATTCTCTGTTTGGAAAATCATAGAGTCGGCCTGATTCATCTTGTCGATGCGCTCGCGCTCCTTCTTATCGTTTTCGGCATTCTGCTCAGCTTCAGCCTTCATGCGGTTGATTTCGTCTTCGCTCAAACCTGAAGAGGCTTCGATGCGGATGCTCTGCTCCTTGCCGGTGGCTTTATCCTTGGCTGATACCTTGAGGATACCGTTGGCGTCGATGTCGAAGGTAACTTCAATCTGAGGAACACCACGACGGGCAGGAGTGATACCTGTCAGGTTGAACTGACCAATGCTCTTGTTTTGGTTGGCCATAGGACGCTCACCTTGCAGAACGTGGATGGTAACCTCGGTCTGATTATCTGCTGCGGTAGAGAATACTTCGCTCTTCTTGCAGGGGATGGTAGTGTTGGCGTCAATCAGTTTGGTCATCACACCGCCCATGGTCTCAATACCGAGGGTCAGTGGAGTGACGTCAAGCAGAACGATATCGCCTACACCTTCTTCTTTGTTGAGGATGGCGCCCTGGATGGCAGCACCTACGGCAACTACTTCATCTGGGTTAACTCCCTTAGAAGGTTCTTTACCGAAATAGTTCTTGACGAGCTCCTGTACAGCAGGGATACGGCTTGAACCACCAACGAGGATTACTTCATCGATGTCTGAGTTAGAGAGCTTTGCGTCTGCCATTGCTTTCTGACAAGGTACGAGGCATGCCTGAATGAGGTTATGTGCCAACTGCTCGAACTGTGAGCGGGTCAGAGTTTTAACCAAGTGCTTAGGCATACCGTCAACAGCGGTGATGTATGGCAGGTTGATTTCGGTAGATGTAGAGCTTGACAGTTCAATCTTTGCCTTTTCTGCAGCTTCCTTCAGACGCTGCATGGCCATAGGATCTTTGCGCAAATCAACGTTTTCTTCGCTCTTGAAGCCGTCTGCCAGCCAATTGATGATGACCTGGTCGAAGTCGTCACCACCGAGGTGGGTATCACCATTAGTAGAGAGCACTTCGAATACACCACCACCAAATTCGAGGATAGAGATATCGAATGTACCACCACCAAGGTCGAATACTGCAATCTTCATATCCTTGTTGGCCTTATCTACACCATATGCCAAAGCGGCAGCAGTAGGCTCATTGACGATACGACGCACATTGAGGCCTGCAATCTGTCCGGCTTCTTTAGTGGCCTGACGCTGTGAGTCAGAGAAGTATGCTGGTACGGTGATAACTGCATCGGTTACCTCTTGTCCGAGGTAGTCTTCTGCGGTTTTCTTCATCTTCTGCAACACCATGGCAGAGATTTCCTGCGGAGTGTATTTGCGTCCTTCAATGTCAACGCGTGGATATCCGTTTTCGTTGACTACTGTGTAAGGCATGCTTTCAGCCTCTTTACGGCTCTGCTCGTAGGTCTCACCCATGAAACGTTTGATAGAATAAACGGTGTTCTTGGGGTTTGTGATAGCTTGACGCTTGGCAGGATCACCTACCTTGCGGTCGCCGTCTTTTACGAAACCAATAACAGAAGGTGTTGTACGCTTACCTTCGCTGTTGGCAATTACAACTGGTTCGCTGCCTTCGAAAACGGCAACACAACTATTAGTTGTTCCTAAGTCGATTCCAATAATTTTTCCCATAATGTATTTCTTTTTAATTTTTAATATTCGTAATGTTAACGATAACTTAATAGCAAAGCGTGTGCCAAATGGTGTTTGACAGCTGTTAATAGTGGGCATTGTATGACATTTTGGCATGTATTAGTGTCATGATGTACTATCGCTTTTATATTAATTATGGTATTCGGTCATGTTTGTTGCTTTAAAATTTGGTTTTTCCCTTACTAAATCGTAACTTTGCAAGCGTTAACTATAAACAACTATTATGAAAAAGCTGATAACAATGGGTATTCTTGCGCTAATGACCACAACGGTTATGGCACAGGGAAGTGATTCCTATATCGTGAAGACGAAAGGAGTGAAAAAGGTGGAGACACCAAAAACTGATGCCAAACAGGTGGCAGGTTCTATAACACAAGAGGCAGACAAGCCTCAGGATTTCGTAGGTCGTAACTTTCCTCGATATGGTTTGTGCGACTGGCAAGATGGCATGCGTTTCATGGTTTTGCCTGAAAAATATGACATGTTGGTGAATACCTTCCGTGACGAAAGTAATAATAAGGAGGTGAGCAACGGTTATTTCCGTCGCAAGGTGATGGTGTATCGTGGCCATGCTGTTGGCAGTAATGGTCGTGCACGGCTCAACTTTACTTGCCAAGATGACAACAAACAGTATTATTTTGAGTTGCCCAACGGCAATTATGAAGACTATTGCTATAATAAGATAGGTGTGCCAACGTTAGCCTATCTGGGTGATGTAGATATTGCTCGTTCATTGCTTGTTGGCAAGACATTGGTAACTGCTACTACTGATTATTATGTTGATACCGATTATGAAAGCGATGCTGCTGATTTGGTGAAGGTAGAGAAGGGGCAGAAAGTGAAGGTTGTTGCCGTTGGTGTTGGAACTCGCTCGTTCCCTGTAAAGATTATCGTTGAGGGTAAGGATGGCAGTGAATTCTTCCAGAATGTGGCCATGAGCAAAACCAATTGTGGTATGCGCGATGATGAGTTTATTGTTGACAATGCCAAACATCTGTTCTACGGTTCGTTTACTTTTGAGGAAGAAGACGAGCGCCAGCAGTCAGCTTCTTTGGGTGATTATGCCCAATATATGAACAAAACAGTTCATTTGAAGTATCCTACTACCATGAAGGTTATCCGCAATGGTGCGGGTAGTCGTGTGGTGACAATGGCCAAGGAAACCACTTTCCGCATTGACGGTATGCGTCCTGTGCGTAATAGTCGGTATGTCACTTTGACACTTTCTGAAACTGTTACGGGCCGCCTTTATACGAAGAATGTGACTTTCAAGAATGAAAATGTGACAGGTGATATAGATGGTCAGAAGGAAGATTATTTCGGGTATCTTTTTTCGGAAGGCTCTGGTAAAACTCCTGTTAAGACTCATACCCGTCGTCGCAGATAATCTCGGATTGTATATATGGTCCAGAGACGGGACAATGATAAAAGGCGCATCGGATATTTCCGATGCGCCTTTTCATCTATGTGATCTGTGTATTACTCTTCGTTTTTGATGGTTTCAACAACCTTAGCTTCGAGTTCTTCGCAGAGTTCGGGGTTGTCTTTCATCAGTTGTTTGACAGCATCACGTCCTTGTCCGAGCTTTTGTCCGTCGTAGCTGAACCATGATCCGCTCTTCTGTATGATGTTGTATTGTACACCGAGATCGAGTATTTCGCCTACTTTCGATATTCCTTCGCCAAAGGTTATTTCAAACTCAGCTTTACGGAATGGGGGAGCTACTTTGTTTTTCACTACCTTTACGCGCACTTGGTTTCCGATGACTTGGTCACCCTCTTTGATGGGGCTGACGCGGCGGATGTCGAGTCTTACAGAAGCGTAGAACTTCAGCGCATTACCACCAGTAGTTGTTTCGGGGTTACCAAACATGACTCCGATTTTTTCTCGCAACTGGTTGATGAAGATACATGTGGTGTTTGTTTTAGCGATGGTGGCTGTGAGTTTGCGTAGTGCCTGACTCATCAGACGCGCATGCAGTCCTACAGCCGAGTCACCCATGTCTCCTTCAATTTCCTTTTTCGGAGTGAGTGCAGCTACTGAATCGACCACCAAGATATCAATAGCAGATGATCGTATGAGCTGGTCGGCAATCTCAAGAGCTTGCTCTCCGTTGTCGGGTTGTGATATCCAGAGGTTGTCGATATCTACTCCCAGTTTCTGCGCATAGAATCTGTCGAAGGCATGTTCTGCATCGATGAATGCAGCGATGCCGCCTGCCTTTTGTGCTTCAGCAATGGCGTGTATGGCCAGTGTGGTCTTACCAGAAGATTCCGGTCCATAGATTTCAATGATTCTACCGCGTGGATATCCTCCCACTCCGAGTGCGAGGTCGAGGTTGAGGCTTCCTGTTGGTATGACATCTACATTTTCTATTTGTTCGTCACCCATTCGCATGATGGAGCCTTTTCCGTATTCTTTTTCTATTTTCGACATGGCCGCTTGCAGGGCCTTCATCTTTTCGCTTTGCGCGTTGATGGTCTCGTTTTCGTTTTCTTTTTTTGCCATGGTAGGTTTCTGTATCAATAAATGTATATATTATAAAATAGGTGTAGTGTTTGTGGATTAGAGTTCTAAGTCTCCGTCAAACACTTCATGCCAAGGCAGTCCTTGTGTGTTGAGTTGTTCCATGAATGGATCTGGATCAAACTCTTCCACGTTCCAAACGCCTGGTTTCTTCCATATTCCTTTAAGGAACATCATGGCGCCAATCATGGCAGGCACACCAGTGGTGTAGCTTACGCCCTGCATGCCAGTCTCTTCGTAGGCTGCCTGGTGTGAGCAGTTGTTATATACGTAGTATGTGCGCTGTTTGCCGTCTTTAGTTCCTTTGATGCGGCATCCGATAGAAGTCTCTCCTTCATAGTTCTCTCCGAGATCTTGTGGATTGGGCAAAACGGCTTTGAGGAATTGCAGAGGAACGATTTTTACCTTTGCCGTACCTGTTCCGTCAGCCAGTGGAGCTTCATATTCTATTTCATCGATTCTGCTCATGCCAATGTTCTGAATCACATCGAGATAGTTGAGGTATTGCTGTCCGAAGGTCATCCAGAAGCGTGCTAACTTGATTGATGGGTAGTTTTTGACGAGTGACTCCAGTTCTTCGTGGTGCATGAGATAGCTCTCACGTGGTCCTATGTTGGGGTAGGTGAGTGCTTTGTGTACTGACAGAGGATCAGTTTCTTTCCATTCTCCGTTTTCGTAGTAGAGTCCCTTTTGGGTTATTTCTCGGATATTGATTTCTGGATTGAAGTTGGTTGCGAATGCTTTGTGGTGGTTTCCTGCGTTGCAATCGACGATGTCGAGTTGTGTCATCTCGTCGAAATGATGCTTAGCGGCATAAGCGGTGTAGATGCCGCTGACACCTGGGTCGAATCCGCAACCGAGTATAGCGCATAGTCCAGCTTGTTCGAATCGTTCTTTATAGGCCCATTGCCATGAGTATTCGAAGTGAGCTTCATCCTTTGGCTCGTAGTTGGCTGTGTCCAGATAGTTGCATCCGCAAGCCAGACATGCTTCCATGATGGTGAGGTCTTGGTATGGCAGTGCGAGGTTGATGACCAGTTCGGGCTGGTAGTCGTTGAATAGCGCTTTAAGTTGTTCCACATCGTCTGCATCTACTTGTGCGGTTTTGATGGGCATGGTGTATCCTTTTTTGTGGATGGCTTCTACTATCTGGTCGCATTTTTCCTTTCGTCTTGATGCGATCATGAAGTCGGTGAACACGTCGGTATTCTGTGCGATTTTAAATGCGGCTACGGTGGCCACACCACCTGCACCAATCATCAGTACTTTTCCCATTTTCTTATTTTTATTATTGTTTTTATAATTTTCTAGTTATGTTATTGTTTCAGGGTTTTATTTCGTCTCCCCTAATGCCGAGTGCTGCCATGAGCGAGTATCCGAGGATTTCCTGTCGGAAGTTTCCTCCGGCTATGGGTTGCATGCTAAACACGGTAATGTGCTTTTCGGGGTCGGCATGTCGGAGTCCCTGTTTCACCTGTTCGATGTTTTTTTCAGCATCAGGGACAATCATCATTCGTTTCACGTCAGCGCTATTTGCGATGATTTGCATGGCATCGGTGAAGAGTTCTTCTGCCGATACGAGTTCTTCTACGGTTACGCAACTGATTTGAAATTCGCCGAGCGAATCGCTGAAGGCTTTTCCATCAAGTTCTCCGTCGAATGTTGAAGGCATGAAATTATCCATGCCTTTTTTGTTTTTGCCGTGTATCAGTATGACCTGAGTCTCGTGTTTTCCCTCGCGCATGCCGCCGTCGAGTGCGATGCAGTCAATCCATTTTGCCATGTCGGCTTTGGGTATTTGGCGCCCAATCATGCGTTCAAAGTTGACGATAAGGTCGAATGTCACCCTGTCGATATAGTCTGCATCAACCAGGATGACGTTTTCTTTCCATGTTGTATTGTCGATGGAGGGTTGTATCATAATTTGCAAAGTTACATTAAAAGTGACGAATAGCAAAACATTCTCGTCGATTTATTTTCATACGGTTATCTCTCCCGATCCCAAGCAGCGGTGGTGCTGTTCGTCGTAGATAACGCAGAATTGTCCTGGTGCCACTCCGTGGATGGGTTGTGTGGAGTGTACGGTGAATTGACCTTCTCCTTCATGCTCGATAGTGGCGGGATGGTATTCTGGTGTATGACGTATCTTGAAGGTGATATGGGTCTGCTGTGGATCGAGTGGGAGCGTGAGATGATGGAAATCATGCACTCTGAAATCCTGCTTGTATGCAGTCTTGGGGTCGTATCCGTGGCTGACATAGAGTATGTTTTCTGCTACGTCTTTCTTAACCACAAACCATGGTCCGCCTCCGAAACCCAGTCCGTGGCGCTGTCCGATTGTGTGAAACCATAGTCCTTGGTGCTGTCCGATGCGCTTTTCTGTTTCCAGTTCGACCACTTCGCCTGGCTTTTCTCCGAGGTATCTGCGTATGTAGTCGTTGTAGTTGATCTTACCTAAGAAGCAGATGCCTTGTGAGTCTTTGCGCTTTGCGTTTACCAGATGTTCTCTTTCTGCAATTTCTCGCACCTCTTCCTTCATCATGTGTCCAATGGGGAAGAGTGCCTTTTTCAGTTGCCAGTCATATATCTGTGCAAGAAAATCTGTTTGGTCTTTTACTGGATCAGGACTTGTGGTGAGCCATTTTCTTCCTTCGCTGTCTATTTCTGTCTGTGCATAGTGACCTGTTGCGATAAGGTCATAGTCCTTGCCACGCTTGTCGTGGAAGGCTCCAAACTTGATGAGTCTGTTGCACATCACGTCGGGGTTGGGTGTCAGTCCTGCCTTTACTTTATCCATGGTGTAGGTGGTCACTTGTTCCCAGTATTCTTTGTGACAGTCTATTACTTCGAGTTTACAACCGTATTTGTGGCTTACGGCTGTGGCCATTTCTAAGTCTTCTTCCGACGAACAGTCCCATTCTTCTTCCTCTTCAGGACCGATTTTGATGTAGAAGCAATCGGGGTGTAATCCCGGCTGAGCCAGTTGGTGGAGCACCACCGAACTATCTACTCCTCCTGAGAGCAGTACGGCAATGCGTTTTCCTTGTAGTTCTTTTATATTCATGTGTGCAAAGTTACATATTAAAGATGAGTTATCCATCGTTTCTTCCATCTTTTTTTCATCTTTTTCTTTTTTGGTATTTCTGCATGATATTGATCATATCCACTTGTCCGATTGATGGATTGGGGTTGTATGTAGGTGACAGGGCTGCTTACCGGCCTTTGCCTTGATGGATAGGTAGATGGGGGATTGACTGGTCGTTTTTGATGTATTTGGCCTGCATGGTAATATGACGGGCTACAAAAAAGTCACCGATCAGCAGATTCGTGTCTGCGACCGGTGACAACAGTGTAAGTTTTTCAGTATTAGTGATGAGTTTTATTTCTTCTTGGTATAGAACATCAGACCAACCTGGTTTTTCGACAGTTTGTTGGTGTTGTTATCGTCTTCAAATACACCAGCCACAACCATCTGCATGTACATCAGGTTCTTTCTTGAATCCCAAAGACCATACGAACTGTAGTTGTTGATGTAGAATGCTACTCTAACCTTGTGAGGCTTGTCGCCGTAGGTAAGATGGTATTCCATGGTAGTGGGGTTCAACAGGAACTGAATCTGAGTAGAAGGCATGAAGCCATATACGCACTTCAGATCCACAGGCTGTGCATTCACCATAGCTGTCTTCAGATCGCCATCGGGCAGATTAACGGTGAAAGCCTTGGGAGGAATGTTCTTTATTACGAAAGCAGAGTCACTGTACATGTCGATTTTTACATCAAGAGTATCGGTCTTGTAGTTTGAAGTGCCTTCGCCTGAAAGTGCATAAACCATCATTCCGTCGTGTACACCCTTGATAACATCGTAGCGCTGAGCAATCTCAGCAGGTGTCAGACGTGCGGGTTCATCGTCGCTGTTGCAAGCCACAAAGGTAATGGCGGCCATGCAACCCATCAGCATAGTGATAATTTTCTTTGTTGTCATGTCTTTTCTGTTATTTGTTTTGTTAATAAATTCTTTGGCGATAAAACACCATCGTGGTGCCTCTTTCCGTCAACATAAAGACTGCCGTTGCGGAAAACTTGCATGAAAAATCTATAAGTTAACGTCTTTTAACAAAAATAACCATCGCAGTTATGCAAGTTTTTCCCACTTTTGCACTTTATAACGATAGAAACGAAAACATCGTGAAGCACTATACTGATACAGACGAACAGCAGTTGGCCGAACAACTTCGCTGTGGCAATGCCGCAGCGATGAGGGTGTTCTACGACCGTTATGGTGGACTGCTAACTGCCGCATGCGCGCGCTATATTACTGATAGCGAAAGTCTGAAAGACGTGATGCAAGACAGTATGGTGCAGCTCTTGACCCATGTTTCCGATTTTAAGTATCGTGGCGAAGGGTCGCTCCGAGCATGGGCCACCAAGATAGTGGTAACTCAAGCGTTGCGCTATCTGCGCGAAGAAAAACGACGCGAATGGCAGACAATAGACTGGGACGTGGCTGATGTGCCGGAAGAAGACGATCCGCCCGTCAACGACATTCCCCCCGATGTCATACAACAGATGGTCAGAAGCTTACCAACGGGATACCGAACGGTATTCAACCTCTACGTCTTCGAACACAAAAGCCATCAGGAAATAGCCCAACTGCTGGGCATCAAGAAAGACTCTTCGGCATCGCAACTCAGCAGAGCGAAAAATCTGCTGGCACAAATGATAAGACAATATACAAACACCCAACAATAGATTCTATGAAAGAACAGTGGAGAAAAGAATTGCAAGACAAGATGGCTGACTATCAACAGCCAGCTCCCCTCCTGTCATGGGATGAGTTGGAGCAAGCCGTGGCAGCGCAGCAGCGCCCAGCCAAGAAAGTTGTATTCTACCGTCAACGATGGATAGCTGTGGCGGCAGTAGGCATCCTGTGTGTTGGCGTGGCAGTCAGTTTGTTGTGGAATCCAGCGCACCTCAACCCGCAGCAGTCCAGTATTCAGACTTCTGTCGGTACAGAAAAACAAGGCGCTCAGCTGTCAGCAAAAACAGAAAAGCAGCTTCTGTCAGACAGTCAACCCTTGTTGGCTTCTCTGTCTGAACACCATTCGCAGCAAGCCGAACAGTTGCCGAAGGAATCCCGACGGATATTAACAACCGACGAACGTGTGGATGTGGAAAATACAGAACAATCCTCGTTGGCTGTGGCAGCGACAGACGAAACAACAGCCAAAGCTGTAACTGAAACAACTGAAACGATTGCTGCAACAGCCTCGAACCCTACCGACGAGCAGACTCAACCGGTCACATCGAAAACCAACCGTCTTACGCTTGCCAATGTATCGGGACGTGAGCGGAATGCATCTGAATATCTCTCACATACCCATGGCAACGATGCTTATGGTGACAGCCAACGTCTCACGGCGCAGGCATTCTTCTCCAACGGATTCTCTAATGATGGCAACAAAGGGGGAGAACTTGTCGTGTACGACGCAACGCCACCTGCTGATACTCAGGTTTTTGGGGCGAAAGGTCCAGATATATTACGACCTATCGAACTGGCTTCGGCTACACCAAAGGAACACTATAAACACCATTTCCCATTGCGCTTTGGAGTATCTATGCGCTATCATATCAACAATCGGTGGAGTGTCGAGGCAGGACTCTCATACACTCGCCTTACGGCAGATTTCACCAGAGAGAGCGTGCATTATGTTCAACAGATGGAACAGAAACTGCACTATGTGGGAATCCCGCTTCATGTCAACTATACGCTGTGGAATAACAGACGCTTGCACTTCTATGCCAAAGCAGGCAGCACAGTCGAGAAAATGGTTAGTGGACGCCGATGCGCCACATCAAACCCCGACAGTGAAAGCTACCCCATGTCCAGTGAAAAAGTTACCATACGTCCACTCCAACTGTCAATAGACGGTGGACTCGGAGGCGAATTCATGATCGACCGGCAGTTTAGTATCTATGCAGAACCAACGGTCAATTATCATTTCGACAACGGGTCAAAAGTACCTACCTATTATCAGGAACATCCTTTCGGATTTGGACTCACCATGGGACTAAGGTTTAACTGGAAATAATGACAAATGTTCTGATTGATGAATACGGCGCTTCCGTCCTTGGAAGTGCCGTATTGCTGATTATTGACCGAAAAGTTTCCGTATTTCAACAAAAAGCAGTACATTTGCACAGAAATATAAAAACACCACTAACTGATAATGAGAAAGATATTTGTGCGATGCCTATGGGCTTTCCTTGGAGCATCGGTCCTGACCGCTGTAGTGGCTTTCTGGGCCATTGCGAAAGGATGGATTGGTTATATGCCACCCATCGAAGAACTCCAAAACCCTATCAATCGCTATGCCACACAGATATATAGTGCCGATGGAAAAATCATGGGAACATGGAATTACAACCGTGAAAACCGTATCCTCGTAGATTATTCACAACTCGCACCAGCACTGGTCCAAGCACTGGTGGCTACCGAAGATGTGCGATTCTATGAACATTCTGGAATCGATTTCTTCGCACTCGGACGCGCCATAGTCAAGCGCGGACTACTTGGACACAAAAGTGCTGGAGGCGGTTCGACTATTACACAGCAACTCGCCAAACAGCTCTATTCATCTACCGCACATAGTGTAATCGAACGTCTGCTCCAGAAACCCATCGAATGGGTTATCGCCGTACAGTTGGAACGCAACTATACCAAAGACGAGATTATTTCCATGTATCTCAACTATTTCGACTTCCTACACAATGCCGTGGGCATCAAAACCGCGGCAAGTACATATTTTGGTAAAGAACCAAAAGACCTTACTGTCAACGAGGCGGCAGTACTTATCGGACTTTGCAAAAACCCATCCTATTTCAATCCTGTGCGCCATCCTGACCGTTGTACCGAACGCCGAAACGTAGTACTTTCACAGATGGAGAAAGCAGGATACCTCTCAGAAGAAGAGTGTGCACGATATACTGCTGAACCGCTCAAACTCAATTTCCATGTCAACGACCATAAAGATGGTGTCGCCGTATATTTCCGCGATTACCTACGCCGCTACATGATGGCCAAAAGACCAGAGCGCTCCGACTATCCATCATGGAACATGGTACGCTTCCATCAGGATTCTATCAACTGGGAGAACGATCCACTCTACGGATGGTGCAATAAGAATAGAAAGAAAAACGGTGAAACGTACAATCTCTATTCTGACGGACTACGTGTCTATACCACTATCGATTCGCGTATGCAGGAATATGCCGAACAGGCCGTATATAAACATGTTGTAAAATATCTGCAACCCGCATTCAACCGCGAGATAAAAGGAAAGAAGAGTGCACCGTATTCCGGTAACCTTACCATGGAGCAAGTCAACAAAATTCTGATGCGCTCCGTACGCCAATGCGAACGATATCGCGTGCTAAAAGAGTCGGGAGCTACTGAGGAACAGATACGAAAGTCGTTCAATACCAAAACAGAAATGTCGGTATTCACCTATCATGGAGAAGTTGATACTATCATGACACCGCTTGACTCCATACGCTATTATAAGTCGTTCCTGCGTTGCGGATTCATGAGCATGTGCCCCCAAAACGGAGCCGTAAAAGCCTATGTAGGTGGACTCAATTTCACACATTTCGCATACGATATGTGTATGGAAGGACGACGACAGGTGGGCTCTACCATCAAACCATTCCTCTATTCACTCGCTATGGAAAATGGATTCTCGCCATGCGACCTCGCACCGAATGTCCAACAAACCTATATGGTGGCAGGAAGACCGTGGACTCCACGCAATAGCAGCCATTCCCATTATGGCGAAATGGTCACGCTTAAATGGGGATTGCAGCAGTCGAACAACTGGATTTCGGCTTATCTCATGAGTAAACTCAATCCGCAGGCATTCGTAACCCTGTTGCGAGAATATGGCATCAATAATCCGGAAATACACCCATCCATGTCGCTCTGCCTCGGTCCATGCGATATTACAGTGGCAGAAATGGTTAGCGCATATACTGCATTCGTCAATCACGGCATCCGCACCGCACCACTTCTCGTAACACGCATTGAAGATAATGAAGGCAATGTCGTGGCACAGTTCCGACCACGCATGAACGAGGTCATCAGCGAAGAAAGCGCCCACAAAATGCTCTATATGCTTAAAGCAGTTATTGATGGAGGTACCGGTGGACGATTACGCTATATGTATAACATCACGGGAGAAGTCGGAGGAAAAACCGGAACCACCAACAATAATAGCGACGCATGGTTTATGGGCATTACTCCCAACCTCGTTAGCGGCTGTTGGGTAGGAGGCGATGATCGCGACATTCACTTTTCCATGACCAGTATCGGCCAGGGTGCATCAGGTGCACTCCCCATTTGGGCTTATTTCATGAAAAGTGTTTATGCAGACAAGCGCTTAGGCTATTCACCCGAAGCCGTGTTCGATCTGCCACCAGGTTACAATCCGTGCAAAATGGATGAAAGTGGTTTGGATGCAACTTTCAATGCCGGTGGAAACATAGAAGAGATATTCGAGTAGTCTCGTTGTAATATAAAGAAAAGACTGCCCCCAAGAGCGAAATAGTTCTTGGGGGGCTTTTTTATCCCAACTACCCATCGCAACCATAATAGTCCTTTATTGACTCAAATAGTGACCTTGCAAAACTCAATCTCCCCCGTTCTCTGCACATTTCCGCCAAGTTTTCCCTCTAAAGTGGAATTTTGAAATAACGGCATTGGCGTGTTTCGGGTGCTTTTCCAGCCGTCGAAAATGAAGAAAAAGATTTGTGCGCGTCCACACGGCCTTTATATATAATAAATAAGGAGTTCCCGTTTTGCGGCTTGACAGAAATCAATCTCTGCAAAAAAGTTTCATGAAATCTGCATTTTTTTCTCGAAAAAGTTTGGTAGTTCAGAAAAAAGCCGTACCTTTGCATCCGCTTTCAGGAACACAACACCTGACAAGCACTGAAGAAAGAGTTCTTTGAAAGATTTACATAAAACAGAGAAGTAGTAGTACAAGAAGCGAGACTTACTTTTATGAGTACAGTCTTGGGTGAATTTACGAATCGTCGATTTTTAGGAATCAAGGTGCTTTATGATCCATGATACTACCGGATATGAGATTCGTTCTGAACAGAGACACGACACTTCTTTAAGAAGTATCAAAGATATTTTTACAATGGAGAGTTTGATCCTGGCTCAGGATGAACGCTAGCTACAGGCTTAACACATGCAAGT
>OQWI01000050.1_pt1 | contig 54376 bp, 92 predicted proteins | sample 1691551 | NCBI WGS metagenome assembly OQWI01 (sample SAMN03418259, study PRJEB22391) | human gut metagenome | biome: human-gut; feature: organic feature; material: feces | host: Homo sapiens | place: Tanzania | collected 2013-01
CGTCATTGAGTAGTTTTAATAAGGTTGATGTTTTGAAGTTGGTTGCGCCTACGTTATAGGCGAAGGAATAAAGTGCAGCGCGGGTAAAATCTGATATTTCGACTTTGATATATGGGTCAATCGCTTTTGCGGTTTTGTGCAGATCTTTATTCAATAAAGCATCGCATTCTGATTGCGTGTAAGTCTTACCAAGCATGATGTCTTTTCCGGTGTGACCGTAGCAAACAGTCCATACACCTACAACATCACGATAGGGATCGTGTTCCACGCCCTCTAATGGCTTAATCATCACCGCCGCAATAGCGATCGCCCCACCAGCCGCCGCCGCAATAATCTTATTCTTCAGCGATTGGCTAATCATGTTACTTATTCCCCATTCGCGCGTCGTGTTCCTCTTGCGCTCGCTTGTTCTCCTGTGATTTAAAGTAATAGTTAACGGCAAATGTGCCTATGGTTGATAAGATACCCACAAAGACGGCAATGTCATTGATGGTTATCGCGCCGAAAAAAGCAGTTACGGCCCCGGTCACATACGCACACGCCTCCCGTATTCTGTCGAACATAGATTTTCCTCCAACAAAGCAAAAACCCGGCGCGGGGGCCGGGTAGTTACAGTTTCGCATTGTTAGGTAATATTTTAATCTGTTTGTTTTCGACCCACAAATACGGCTTTACGCAGTTCTGTATATCAGTCCGTTATCAAGCAATGTTTGCATGTGTTCGCGATCCATGTCGCTTAATTCCCAATAAGGAACATCTTCATTCCTTATCATCACCTCTTCGCCTCTTACCAAATAGGCGATGTCAAATACCTTATGCAAATAGATGCCATCTTCGATCTCGTTCATAGGTCGCTAACCTTTACCAGTTCACCAGCATCAAGAAATATTTTAATTGTTTCTCGCGTCGTCTTAATGATTGGCGCTACCCACTCGCCACCGCCAACGCAGATACGAATATCATCGCCTTCTACGCGGTAAAACAGCCTGTCGACTACTGTTGCTGCGTACACGCCATCTTCAATCATTTTTGCGCTCCTTAATGGCTCGCATGATGTTAATACGCATAGCGTCACTGAATGCGTATATCGTAATGAAAGGCCAGAAGACTAGCTCGAACCAAATAATGCCGTCACTATCAACAGCTTTCTGAAAAGCGCCCATTAAAATGACGCCAGCCAGGTAAATGATAACCGCCGCAATAATAAGGCATTCAATCATCATCGTCATCGTCCTCATGTTCAGCCAGGAACTCATCAACCACTCTGTAAGTCACTGGCGGGATGTATTCGAAATCATCAGAATCAAGATCAAGCGTCCGGCTGTCGCCGTCATCGTCCAGCGTATTCATCCCTAATTCACCGAAAGGGCCGTACCCAATGTGGCCCAGGTATTCGCATCCAGTCGTAAAGCCAGGGTATTCGCCTTTGCACCTGATCTTGTACAGCTTACTTGATGCGCTCAATTTCAATTCCCCCTTCTACCCCTTCAGTCATTTTGTATTCCGCAAACAGTTCAGCGCCAAGTAATTCGACATCAGTATCACCAATACCAGGGAACGCCAGATAAGCAAAAATAAGGCTTTTAATTCTATTCGGGTCTTCAAGATGGTCTGCATTAAAAGGCGGTTCAGTTACATGGAAGCATTTAACGTGCGTGTCGTCTTCAGTGGCTACACGGAAACATGCGCCAGGTTGTCCGGCGAATTGCCCCAATGTTTCCTTGCTCGGTAAAGTGCCACGAAAAACTTTAACGCTGATAAATTTGTACATTGCTTATTCTCCTTAGTAATAAATTAAAATTCAGCACCAGGTAAGCTACGCGCTTTATTTATAACATCTTGTTTTAACAATAATAGTGAGTGATAATGCATGTTAAACATTCTGCAAAGTGGTGTTTCACTATTTTCTGACTTAATTTTGAATAACTGGTTTGCAGTAAAAATCATGTCGTCGTCTGTTATGTATAACCAGTCGCCGCGCTTACCAACAACAATATGAGATTTTCCCCAGCTATCTTTAAATTCATAATTGCAGAAGACATCACCTTTAGGCACTTCAACGAAACAGCACGCTATGAATTTATCGCTTTTCATGATTCAACCCTTCTGGTTTGATGGGGCCATCCGACCCCGTGCTTTATCCTTCTTTGCCTCCTTTGAACCCCAAACACTCCGCGTATTCGTCAATGCTTAATGCTTCTTCACCTGGTGCCAGCAATTCAAAGTAGCGGGCATATAACTCAAAAACCCATGCCGGATATTTAGCGTTAGCGCTCATCTTCTTGCCTCCCCTCCGCCTTTCCGTGGCTTATATATAACAAAATGGCACTGTCGAAACAATGCCATTTCGTATACTTTGCGAGGTAGATCACATTTATTGGTGAGAACTATATTACCACTTAACGAAACGCGCCATAACTCGATTGTCAAAGCTGCCCTTAACAACCCCTTTTGCGTGATCTCCGTAAAATTGCCACGCATCGCCATCATTATCTTTTACATAATGAATACCTACAGCGCCGCGCTTGCACCCATTGAGAAGGTCAACGCTATATGACTCACCAACAGTAAAGTGAACAGTGTCAGAGTAAACACATCTTGCAAACATAATCAGAAAACCCCTTTATAATCTGCCGTGTATTTTGCAACCAATTTCCATTCACAATAGTTTTCCATGTCGCGCGGTTGCCAGCCTTTCATGCCTACAGCACCACGCACGCCGTGGCGACGATAATTATCGTTATAGTCAGCTACGCACCACGGCTGAAGCACAAACATGTAATTGGCCTCGTTAACCAGGATCGCCATCTGCTTTCCTGTTGCCTTATCTTTCGCCCGGAAATAACTTACCCTGATTTTCATTTTGATATACCTCTATCAACATTTCTTCCTCAAGGTTGGCAGGACGTTTACGGAATACCCCGGCAAAAACCAGATCGTCGAGCAAGTCTTTGCTCTTAAATAGCCATTCCTTCATTATTACCCCATCGTCGCTGCGATATACCACGCTGTTTTTCAGAAAATAAAACGTGTGCGTGTTTGTCTGGAGGTACAGATCTTCGTAAACGTCCATGATGTTAACCCTCGACTACTTCCAGCCCGCGCCCCTTGTCGCCAACGAAGTCCCCCAGGCTGAACGTATACGACCATGCCGGATTAATGTAATGGTCATCAGCGCCAGCGGCTATCAGGTCAGCACCGTTAATCATGCAAGTGACATTATCACTATGCACAACTTTAACGACCTTACCAACAACCTGTTTCAGTGACGGATAACCGTGATCGTGCAAGAATTTTACTTTCACTCTTCTGCCTCCCAGCGCTCAATACTGATTAAAAAGTCCCGGATAGCGTGGCGCTCGTCGCGCGTTGGTTTGCGTTTCCGGTAGATCCTGAAATCGAACCATTCTTTTTCCTGCTCAAAATCCAGGTCGTAAGCAAGCGCCTCAATGTATCCGCATTCGTGATACCAGTACGCAACGCCAGCACGAACAAAAAAGCGGGTTTTATCCCGCTTGTGCTCATAGATACGCATATTCACCCCGTTATGCTGTTGTGTAGCTGTCAACCAGTTTTTCATCTTTCATTCTGGCAAGCTGTGCGATGTTCATCGTGTAGCCGCCATCAGCGAAAAGCAATTCCGCCGCAGCGCGACGGAAAGCAATATCATCATGGTTACGTGTCCATGTAGCGATCACAACGCGTTTCCCGTTAGTGGCGAACATAGACAATTCGTTATCAACAACGTCGATAGCACACCAGATTTTTAGCTCCATGACTTATCCCCGTAGATCTTGAATAGTTCGCGCTCTTCCTGGTCTTCAACTATCCCTATATGCAGATCACGCAGGCGGCGCATTGTGCGGAATCGTGGCCTGAACTCCTGGCTGCGTTTAATGTACTTACCGCCAATTGAGTAAATGTGTCCGTATGAGTACCATCTATTCCCTACCCATATTTCATATTCCTTTCCTTCGTAATTGAATTTTATCGTTAGCTCTCCGACTTCAACTATTAACCCTTTGTCAATAATGTCGTTAAGCATTTCATCCCATTCTTTTAGAAATGGTTGTTGATAAAAACCAAAAATCGTATTAACAGCGTGACAGAGATAATCAATGATTATTTGCATATTATCACCACATCATATAATAAACGTTGTCGTTAGCTACTTCGTCAGCTTGTTCTTGTGTTAATAGCGGTGCGCTTTCCATAAAAGCATCAGAGTAATGCCATTCATAAACAAGCATTCGCGCCCATTTACGGCGCTGGCGCTTATTGCGACGCAGATCATCAAAAGCCTTTAATGCTTTGTCATACGCCCTTACCAGGCGCTTACGGTTACTTTTCATTTTTCACCTCTTAGCATCCAATTCACATCGCATTTAATTGCGAATACCTTAACAGGATCAGGGCCGAACAATGGATGTATGATTGTTTTCACTTCATAGCCAAAATAAGGTAGGTCTATAATCCGGTGTTTTTCGTGTCCTGCCGGATAACCCCATTTAATGAACAAACGTTCATACTCCCGACCTTCCAGGCGCTTGCGCCAGTAGTCATTATAAAGCCGGTATTCCTCCACCTTCTTTCCCGCACGGATAGCGTGGAAGTATTCTCCTTTTAAATTCAAATGCAGGTGTTTACTTGCCATCGCTATGATCCTGTAAACAGTCGTTATAGCCTTCAATGTATCCAGTTAACCCAGTGTTGCTAACAGACCAGTCAGCCGAACGGCGCTTGATGGCCTTGTCTATAGTCATTTCATCGCCCTGGCCGCCTGGCTCAATGTATTTTCTCAAATCCCTTGCTATCCATTCCCTTAGCTGTTGCGTATCACTGAGCACACGCGCCGTCAGTGTCAGTTCGTTAACCAGCTTTGCAAATAGATGTTCTTTTAATTTAGGCTTCATCTTTCACCTCGCGACGATAGATATTTACTGGCTTAACCGGGATGGCGTTAAAATCCCCTTCATCCAGTGCGGCAATAAACGTTAGCGCCAACCGTGCTTCAACACCGCTTAAATACTTGCACCATGCCTCACCGTTATGATCTTCAAAAAGAATAACCACTTTTTTCATGTTTATTTCTTGTTGTTCCATTATTCACCCCGTGTCACTCGTTTAATTTCGTTATCAGCCCGCGCCTCTTCTTTGAACAATTCAGCAATGGCGTCTTCATAGAAAGCACGGTATTTCTTCCACCATGTTGATCGGCTTACCGGAAAAACAAGCTGATTAACCGCCTGTCGGACAAGATCTACAGGGAAACGCGAGTACCCGCGCCCGCCGCAGTGCTGGCACGTTTTGAACACTGGCATTTCCGCCGCTTCACTGGCTGCTTTATCCGGTACTTCGCCACGACCCTTGCACCGCTGGCAATGGTTTTTAACGTAGCCTTTGCCGCCGCACCGCGAGCAAACTGTCGATGCGTACTCACAATATGGATGTGGTGAAAGCCCGTTACCGCCGCACTTAGGGCAAACTTTTTCGGTCGCTGCACTCTGGCAATAATCCCGAAACGCGAAAACGGCAACAAGAATAATGAGATCATTGCGTTTGGCCTCGTCCAGTTCCATAACGTATTCATATTCTTTTGCCATAGCTCTTAAACGCTCTGTAAGCAAAACTACGGCCTTATGTTTTTCGGCTTGTGATAGTTCCATCTTTCCCAAAAAAGCGCTATAGCCAAGCTCTACGCGCGATTGCGCCATACCTGCGGCAGTTAGTGCATCCGTAGTATTAAGCGCATCCGGGGACGTGCCCCGGCTTTCATCTGATAAACGCGGTGATTTTGGGAAGTGGAATTTGAGAATAGATTCCAGATTCATTACTTGCCCCCGTAACGCGCAACAAGTCTTTTGCGATCAGATATTGCCTGCACCAACTTTCTTTCAAGCTCTTTAAGTGCAAGCAATTCTCGCATGTGGAAAGCCTGTATTTGTCGCACAGTCTCTAAATCATGCTCATCGCGCTGAATATCTATTTGCAGATCTTTAATTTCGTTTTTCATTTGTCACCCCCACATATTAGTTTCGTATTCACCAATATCCGGTAACAGGTCGCCGCGTTCGCGTACCTTAATAAACAATCGCCCGCCTTTTACCTTCCGGCAGCGAACAATTTTTATTGAGTCAATTTGCCCGTCATCCATCCAGAATCCGGCATAAGTAAGGCTGTCAAAAAGGCATTTAGGGATATTATCCAGATCTCTGATCCGGTTATCCGGCGGCGCGGCGTAAATGGCAATTGCCAGTCGGCAAGGTAGGTTAATATTTAAATTTAATAGCTCGATGATGTCTCTTACTTGTTCCCTGTATTCCTTCCCTACTTTGCTGATATAATGAAAACCGCGCGAATGTCGGTAATAGCGATTATTCGATGGCGGGTAAGGCAGGCTAAAAGAATATTCATTCATGCCGCCTTTCTCCTTAAGGCGTCCAATTTAGCCTGATAGACTTTTATGATTTCCTTACATTCTTCTATCGTCCATTTGTGAGTTTCGTTGTTGTTCTCCAGCGCTACCACCCTGGCGAGGCCAATTTTTCGAATCAGTGCCGGGCGATACCCTCCGATGTTGCCGTCTAGTGTCTGGTTGCAGTGCCTGCATTGTTTATGGCAATTATCCTCGTTAAAGCGAAGATGTCCGGCGGCGGCTACCGTCCTGTAATGGCCCGCATCCCACCCGCATTGCTCACCGTAGTAAGTACCGCAAGATATACACGGCAAGCGCGCGTCACGTTCGCGAATATAGGCGTTAAATACATTTTGAACTTGTTTGATCCAATAACTACGCGGATTTAACTGCTTCCGCTTCCGGTTGCGCTCTTCCCGCTGGCGGTCGCGGCGTTTCTTCCGCTCCATAGCCTTCATAGCCTTCTCACGGTCGCGGCATAGCTGATCAAATTTCAGCTCTTCCAGACACTCATCACTGCACCACGTTTGATTATGGTATTTAGGCTCAAAAAAAACGCCGCAGCATTTGCAACGGCGTTTTATGGGTTTTTTAGGGTTCTGCATAAAAACCACCCCGATTATTTTTGATTCTCTGTTTCGTTCAGCCTTTCGGCGTGTCCGGCCCTTAGCCAATGATCTAAACATTCGTTGCACTCGTTACAGCCTCCTTTCTTTGTGCTGCATACATTGCACATTGCACGCATGACGCTTTCTCGTTCATAGTCGTCATGCCATTGGTAATTATCAAAAGACATAATGCTCCCTCCTTTTCAGGTGATTTATACGCATTTCAGCGCTGCCGGATTTTTAAAGAGCATTTTGTTTGCTTGAAGTATACAAAATGGATACATGCAAACAAGACAAAAAGCGCCATTATGTGATCCGCATCACGCAATGACGCCATTTTGTAAACTTCAGTCCGGTAAAACGCGGTTGAGCGTAGTACGATTGATGGCCCGGTCGTTAGCCATAAATACAGCACGGGCAAAGCCGCGCGGCGTTAGTGAGCGGATCATCTTTGTTCGTTTCGTCCGGCCTCCAGTTTTAGCCCACCCTGGGTTATCACCAGAATTAAGATCTACAGCCCTGAAAAGCGGCCGTTTGAATCCGTTGCCGCACCATATGCAAGTTTTCTTCGTGTAAGCGTCGCGCGGCGGGTAAACATCCGGGAAAGCAGGATGCTTGTCGTCTTCCGGCAGGTAGCCACCGTAAGCGCACGGATTGAAGATAAAATCCGGTTTACGCCATAGCGTTGACAGTGCTCCCACCGGATTTTCCACCATCCACGGCACGTTATACATATTCGCCAGTTTTTCTACCAATTTTGCGTTATACGCCGCCTTTACCTGGAAGTCAGGATCTTCTTTTCGCTTGTCAGCGAACCAGCGAGCGCCAGACACGGCGAGATTGTCGCATGGCGGGAAGCCCAGGATAATATCAGGCTCCGGGTAAACTGATAATTCAGGCGAGAACATCACCAGGAAGTGACTGTCAATCCACACGTTAACGTATTCAATATTCGGGTGAATGATTTTAACGCCTTCATAATCGCCGTGATTTGCGCCGTCATAGTTGAAGCAATAGCATTTATATCCTGCTTCCGCCCAGTCTTTAACGGCGTACCCGCTGCCGTCGTACAGCGACCACACAACCCAGTTTCTTAGCCAGTTATTTAACCAGTGTTTAGCCTTGCTCATTTTTTGCCCTCAAACGTGAAATAGCGGCGCATGATGATAGTGATCACCGTCACCGCTGCCATTTTTGAGATAAACTGCATCGCTGATATTTCCGGCATAAACGCCATAAACGATAGCGTCGGGAAAATTAACGCATCCCCGATGGCTGAAGCTATATTTGCAGGCCAGCGTTTCGAATCGAAATCACCAGGCAAAACCCGGTAAACACCGCCAGATATAAGCGCACCGGAAACAACCGCGACGAATGACGCTATTGCTACCATTCCTGCATCGTAATTTATTAGCACCGTGATTGCGCCAGCGGCGGCGCATGTTGTAGCCGACCATTTCAGGCCGCCGTCATATAACAGGAAGTCACGGATCATCATATTGACACATACAGCGGCTACCGTAGTGATCGGAATTACCCACGGGCCGCAATGGTTAACAATAAGGTTGATGATCACGAAAACGGCGACATAAACGCAGGCCAATAACCTGTCAATTGTCACCTTTTTCATTTGGGTCATACCTCTTATCGCGAATAGCTTCAGATCTGTCAAAACTCAAATCAAGCCGAGTTGAAATACAACCGCATTGAGGGTTAAGCATTGAATGAGGCAATCCCTTACAGCTTGTTATTGCTGCGTCATTTATTATTCCATCATTAATATTGGCGGCAGTGAACTGCCTTTTCTTCAGTTCCTCTTCCCTATCGTTTAATATTTGCTCCGCTTTTAGTGCGCTGTAGCTAATTAAATCAACCAATGTATCAGTAGGATCGCTTTCATTAACTAAAATGGCCTCTAAACGCGCCTCCTTAAGACAAATCAACAGATCCCACACATCAAGTGGGGTTAAACTTGCCCCCTTCTTAGCGTTGTATATAGTGGCTATTTTTGGCGCTGATTTTTCCTCTTTTCTGTCGTAGCCGTTTTGTTTACCCCTTTGCTCTATTGTTTCCGCTGCAACTCGTAATAAATCTGCTGCACTAGTCATTTTCTGCACCTCTTGCATATAGCTCTTTACGCGTTATGTGTGTGAAAATACATTCATGTCTGCACCGTGGATGCCAGATCAAAAACAAGCTCCCCTTGTTGTTTCCGCTAACTGGCTTACCAGTCGCAGCATTTATAAAAGCCAGCCGCCCGCGCGTTATTAATCTGCATTCGTTTGCCGTCTCAACGCCGTTCATGAACCAGCTAACAGAAACGTCAGCGGGCAACAACATTACGCAACCAATGTGATTTCGTTGATGTTCAAGCGCCGCTTTATCAACGAATGGCCCTGGGTTTGAGTATGGCGGATTCATCCAGACATATTCACCAGGCATTGCCACCGCTCCCCACGGATAATGCAGCGTGTCCATTTCTTCGGTTATATATCGCGGGATTAATGCGTTTGCCTTGTTTGCCGCCACGTCAGCGACAAATTCAAACTCGCGGTCCATTCCTCTAAAAACTGGTTTAGGTGTCTGCCACAGGTCTTTAATTTCCTTCGGCGTGCTGCTGCCTCCAAAATCATTTTTCATTACGCCCCCTTAAAAATAATCTTGTTCAGTCCCCCAACGGTTGTTTAAATACCCAACCAACCAGATAAAACGCTCAATGCTGATTAGCGGGGCAACCTTGCGATAATGCTTTTCTAATATCAGCCGCGTAGCTTTATCGCTGTAGCCGTTTCTTTCTACCTCTGCTTTGCAGGCAGAAAGCGCCGCACGCGCGGCAGTTTTTACGGCATTAAATTGCAGTTCTGACATATTGAACAAAGCCATAGGATCACCATTCATCCCAATCCTGCGAAACGGTAAGGCAAAAACCGATGAATGCGCTACCAGCCAATAAAGCGCGCACAGTAAAAAGAATACTTTCAATGTCGTTAAATTCAGGTACTGACCATGTAACAAACATCATACCCAGCGTAAATATAACGATAGCGCCGCTGAACACCAAAAAAACAGAAAGCGTAGCCAAAAGCCACGCCTTTAACCAGTTTAAAAAGATTTTAACCATTTTAAACCTCGTCTATTACACCGCCTTGCACGCGCTCTTTAATGTCCCATGTATGAGGCTTGCATAATTCTTGATAATAGTGATCCGGCCTGCTGCCGAAATACCATTTACCTTCCATATAAAAATAAACGCCCGAAAATATTCCGGGCGCTGCCTTTGTTGCTGATTCTGGAATCTTCCAGTCTTTATACTGTTTAAACTTCATGAGCTTTTAAGTAACCTCTTCTGAATGCTTTGATGTAAAGTCCTAGCCTTCTTATATGCTGAACGCCATCAATGATGCGCACCAAATAAATTTTCCCGTTTGTGTCAGATACAAAACGACAACCAAAACCAATGCCAACCAACGTCAGGTTGTCAGGTATTCTATAATCAGTTTTCTGTTCCATGCCTCACCTCATATGGTATTCAATAAACCACCTGATAAACAGGCATAAGGCAATAAAACCCCAGCAACAGCACATATAAAACAATGTGTCGTCCATAATTAAGCCTCAATAACACCGTAATCAAACGTGCCCAAATACCGTTCGATACTTACAACTTCAATACCATCAACGCACCGTTTCCACACAGACACCTGGCTTTCATTTTCTCTGAAGTGCATATTAGAAAGCACTTCATCGGCTGGATAGCCTTTCCCGGCGACGTAGGCATCGTGACCTACTCCACCCTCAACACAATAAAGCATTAATTCGCGGGCCATCTTATTTCCCTCCGCACCGTAAACCTTTTGATTTCAGTTCACAAAACGGATTCGCGATCACAATACAAAACGTATATTTATGTGATCGCAATCACGATGTCAATGAAGTACGCGTTTTTCAGGTTCTGGCATTGGCTGTGCGTCTTTCCGTGCGTCATTAAGCACGGCTATAGCTGCCTGTACACCTAAATCATTTGCGCGCATATTATTGCCAACCATTTCGCCGTAAAATAATGGCATGATCGCCTTTACTTCTTCCTCTGTGTGCCCTTCATCAATACACTTCTGTAACGCTTTAGCCTCGAATACTTTTTTCATTACGCCGCGCATAGAATACAGCGCAACGCTACCCATATGATTTTTATCTAACGGGAAAATAACCGCACTTCCGAACGCCAGCGGGTCAATTTCTTCCGGCACTGGCACGCGACCATACTCCTCTTCCATGCGCTTTACGAAAGTAAGGCAGAAGACATAGCGAGCTACGGCAGTTTTTTCTTCAGCGTTTAAAGACACATAATCGCGGATCGACGCGTCCATCACAATATCAACAATCTGTAACGCCAGATTCAAATCGGCGTCATACTTGCCAGATTCCATATCTTTCAATACTTCGTGATAATCTTTAATTTCCACTTCATGAAAACTTGCGTCTTCAGTGTAGCGAGTGATTAACATGCCTTCGCTGCCGAGTGAATAAGCTGTTTTGATGTCTTTCATGATATTTATCCTTTTATAGTGGGTGATGCCATTTCATTTCTGTTTCTGAATTAAACGGGTTTCCTTCGCTTGAAAGGAATAAATCACGCTCCCGTTTCAGTTCTTCCGGGCTTATTTCTATTTCATCAATCTGACCGAACGATCCCGGCATCATTCGTTTTAAATCAGATAGCGGACGCATAAGGCCGCAGCCGCGTAACAGCATATCGACCGCGAATTGTCTACGTCCGGCGGCGTCATTAAAGCGCCGCGCCCAGGGCACAACCACGATCCGGCGTTCGAATTCGATAAATAGTGATAGCTTGTTTGTTTCGCTATCATATGCTTTATGGAATTTAATTTTCATTTAACACCTCAACATATTGTTCAAGATGCCATTGACCCACCTCATCATCTTCCTCGTCAAATAATGTTACCTGACCACCAGGCCCAAAAGAAAAGGCAGCTATGATAAATTTATACCCATACCACGTACGGATCTTTTCGCCGCCTTTTAAATCTTTAACTTTCACCAATTTTATAGCCATACGCCGAACATCCCATTCAGTCCGGCGAACAATTTCCGCCAGTGGTTTTCAACATAAGCCCGGAACGGCTTAACGCGAACATTGCGGGCCTTCAGTTCAATCTTGTCGAAGAAACGCGGCTCTATAATTGTTCCATCTAGATATTTAACCAGGATCGGGCGCTCAAGATCGTTATATGTCTTGTTCAGCACAACCAGACCAGGGTCTTTACGGTATTCCGGGAGCACGACCAGATCGCCCGTTTTGATATTCATGAATGGCATCACATCACCCCGCCGATATAGCTAATAATTGCCGCAGTCGCGCCAGCCATTACCACCATGAAGACGAAAGCGACCACGCAGAAAACAGCCTTGACAGTATTTTTGTCGACTCGCATATAAACCTCACATGTCAGTAATCAGCTTAACAATCGCCACAGTGATATAAAGTGACGCAATAAGGTAAACAGCCGCCACAGCAACGGCGGCGGATAACATTGCAATCTTTTTCATTTGCCACCCTCCGCAATGAACTTATCAAGCCATTTGTTATTAGCCAGCCGTTCTTTGTCATTACCAAAACTGTTTCTGCTTAAAAGCTCCTGTTTTGTTAATTGCGGCCACTTATCCGTCCACCCAGCCGACGTATCGAACTCATACAGACCGCCGTCAAAAGTAACAAAGTCATCAGCCGTGTCAGGCACTTCTTTATCAACTTCTTTTTCTTCGATCATGATTTGATACCTCATTAATCGTTAATGACCTGGCCCATACGCCCGCGATATTTGCGCATACGTGGATCGACATATTCAGGCCAATGCATATCCGGTTTTCTTTGCAGTGGGTAAAAACTTGCCTGCCAGTTGTCGAACCATATTTGCTTTGCGTACAGGTCACTAAATCTTTTCGCCATTCGTTCCGCTGCCGTGCCGCATAAAAAAAGCCCGCGATCGATTTGATCACGGGCTTCTCTTAAAACTTGCTCTTTTGTTCGCGGAATCGGTGGCGCATTAAGATAATGCGTGGATTCTGCTTTTTCCATATTGTAACCCAATAGGAGCAAATGGAATATCGTCGTCGAGGTCCATCGGCGGCGCATTATTCCCGTTATTATTCTGCTGCTGCGGCGGCGCTTTCTGCTGCTGGCCTTGCTGCTGGCCTTGTTGGTTAACGTTCATGAATTCGAATTCGTTAACCGCCACTTCAACCGCCGTCCCCTTCGTGCCGTCGTTCCGGTCATATTGCCGAACATCCAGGCGACCGCTTACCACTATTTTTCCACCCTTACGAATATGTGGCGCTAATTTTTCCGCACGCTCGCCAAATACCAGGCAAGTGATCCACATTACCCGCTTATTATCGCCGTAGCCATTCGTTACAGCTAACGGAAAGCTACCAATAGCTTTACCGTTTTGCGTGTAGCGAACTTCCATATCATTTCCGATATTACCGCCCAGCATGATTGAATTTAAGCTCATTAACCGATCTCCCCGTTAAGCTCTTTTAAGCGAATATCATAAACGTCTTTAGCTTTCTGTTGCTGCTCTGAATCTTTAGGAAGTAGCTTCCAGCACTTTCCGAAGATCTCGCGTAACTTGTTAGCGTCCGGCGCTTTCGCTGCCGCATCACAGAAACGCGCTAACACTTCATCAGGATTTGGCGGCGCTTTCTGCTGCTGTGGTTTCTGATTAGTTTGTTGTTTTGGTGGGTTTTTCTGTTGGCGAGGCTGCTGGCCTGTCTGCTTAGCGTATGCGTCAGTATCAGGATCTCGCGCATCGTCAATGCAGAACAATCCGTTCAACGCGTATTTACGCGCATAACTTGATGTCGCGCCAGTTAACTGGCTTGCGTCCATTCCCTTCTTGCTTTCTTCTTCCCTGGCGTAAGCAGTTACCGCAATTTCATCTTCGCCGTCGCTTAGTGTAGCCGTGGCTTTCACATAATAGCGATTGCCGATCAGGACGATTTCATCGCTAACAGTCAGCGTTATATTTTGAAGAAGTGGCTTAACCGCCTCCAAAATATCCTCCGCCGACCTGTAATTGTACCCACCAAAATTATTACGCTGATTTTTCGGCGCGTTCAACGTTTGTTGAATCGTCCACAGCTTTTTGTGTAACTCTGTTTTCACTCTTTGATCTCCTTCGCTGTTAACACTATGTATAAGGCTTTATTCGCGGCGCTCCACATTTCGGCATCGTGAAGCATTTCCGCTACTGCCAGTTTGAATTGAAGCGCCTCGATAACCATAATGTAACCTCCGAATGTTTACATTTTGTATTAATGGTAACGGACTTTATCCAGGGGTTTCTCCCCTAAATGGCGTGGTTGCGTTGCGTGGTAGTAGCTGCCACTTTCATTTTCCGTATACCATTTTACTGATCCTTTGCGACGTTCTTTTTTGCCATCTGGCTTGCATCTTTCGTCACTTGCCATTCGAATGGCTTTTTCCACATTGTCAGTTTTATTAATTGCAGGTGATGATTTTCTTTCGTTTTCTCTTTTTATCCTTCTGCGTTCCCTGGCATTTATTTTGCTATCACATTTACCATATATAATTGTAACGCTCATAATCTGATCTCCGTATATCCTTGATGATACTTAATAAAAAATCATCTTCGTTAATTGCCGCACTTCCAGCGGCTGACCAGATTGTTAATGAGCGGCTTAACATCTTTCAACTAATCCCGCAATCATCGCCGTTCCCGGCGTGACCTTGCTCACTCCAAGCAAGCTGACTCGTCGCCTTGCGTGCGGTTTCGTGGGGGATGTAACGCTTTAAACACCCCATGCGCCTTGTTATCAGTGCCGCTTTCGGTCCCCCATCGGGGAGTTACTCCACGGTTGACAAGGTGTTAAGCCTGATTTTTAAAGTGCCAGGAAGTTGCTTTTGTTGCCTGCTCCCTTCCTTTGATTCGCAATATACGCCCCGTAAAACACCGAGTCAATCCATTTTGTATACTTTTTTAAAATATTTTATATACTATTGATATTTAAACAATAAATAGCGTTTTCTGTTTACGTTTTGGTGTTTTTTCGAACAAAGAAAAGCCGCCACCAGGCGGCTAATGTTTATGGCAGGTTTACGATCTTCGCATCAACAACCACGCCAATGATTTTTGACTCTGGATTCATAGGGATCGGCGGATACAACGGATTCAGTGAACGCAAAAGTTTTCGGCCTCCATCAATAATCAACTGTTTAAACGTAGGTATCTGCCCTTCCTCCAGTTGTGCTATAACAAGTTTTCCGTCAATAGCTGGCGCGTGCGGGTCAACGAGTATCATAGTCCCCGCCGGGATGCTTAACCCCTGCGGTGCGTTCATTGATTCACCTTTAGCAACCAGCCAATAACTATCATCCGAACAAATAACGCTAGTAGCAACGTGTGGCAATGTTGATCGGTGTGTGCCTTCCATATTGTTTGCTACATCCTTCCAGTCAACAACCGGGTAACTGCCTAAATCACGCGGTGGCGCTCCCGACAACGTGTTAGAAACAGAATCATCAATGACCATTCCGTCATGAGTAACAGTAAATTGCCGACGCCCAAGCGCCCGCATGATACGCGCAATATCTTCAAGATTCGGCTCACGGCGACCGTTCAGCCAGTGAGAAAGGCCGCCTTTGGTTATCCCCATAAGATCAGCCAATGAATCCTGGCTCATGCCCTGCGCCCGCATGAGTTGTTTTGCTAAGTCATACCATTTTGTTTTCATGTCGCTACCCTATAACCTAAAAAATTTTGATGCAAGTCACAAAACGTGTTTTTCAAGCCTTGACCTGTTAGCGCCATTATGTAAACTTGCTGACAAGGTAAAGCCATACTTGCAATGATGCAAGGAAAAAGATAAGGGAAAGCACAAAAAGGCCGACGCCTTAAGCTCTTTAAAAATCCGGTGTCGCTGCGAAGCGAAAAACAAATATCACGCAACGGCGGGATCTGTTGAGCGGTCAGTCACTGCTATCTAATGCTAATGGGATGCCCGCCCGCGCGTTCACTCTAACCATAGGAGAAAAGAATATGTATTACGTGCGCAAGGCTTTTGATATTCGCCTGAATAACAATGATCCGGCGCAAAAACTCATCTTAATTGCACTGGCAACAAAGGCCGGATGCAACGGCAAAAGCGAAGTAACGCCAGAAGAGATCGCGGAAATGTGCGAAATTTCGTTACGCGATACTATCTCTGCACTGCATCAACTGAAAAGAAGCGGCCTAATCAGCCAGCTGCCAGGTTTCTTCTGTGTTTATCAGTTAATGTTTTAGTTCGTCATGAGGTTAATGCTTATGAGTATGCGGCTAATGGTAGAGGTCTTCCATACTGAGGTTGGCGACCCAATGCACAAACTGGTGCTGTTGAAGTTGGCTGATAACGCTAATGATAACGGCGAGTGTTACCCTTCTTACCATCACATAGCAAAGGAGTGTGAGATCAGCAAAAGAACAGCTATGAGGGCTGTAGACTCACTTTGTGAAAAAGGGTTGTTGATTAAACAACCAAGATATTTAATCGGAGGAAAAGAGCAAACTAGTAATTTCTATGTAATAGTCCTTCCGTCATTGCATGGTAGTGTCACTATGACACCGGGGGTAGTGACACAGAGTCACCAGGGTAGTGACACAGAGTCACCGGGGGTAGTGTCACAGAGTCACCCTAACCAGTCATATATAACCAGTAAAGAGAACATTAAAAACAATACACTCCGTGTATTGGAAAAAGACCGGTCTATCAGCGAAGAAGATCGGGAGGTTAATCTGGCGGCATTGCGTTGCCTGGCCTTCTACAACGACAAGGCAGGATGCAAATGTCGTGATGCAAAGCCATTCGTAGAACTACTGACAGAAACAAAAACACGTAAAGCGTATACGGAGGATGAAATCACATTAGTGATTGAGTGGGCTTTAACACAATGGCGTAGCCGTGGTGGAACACCTAAGCCTATAAACATTTGCCGGGTAACTAAATTTGATGGGTATCTGGCTGACGCTGAAAAATGGCACAAACTGTCAGCCACTGCAAACGCTGCCGACGTAGTGGAGGCATTTAACAGCACGTTTGATGGCCTGTTGCCACCTGCCGAACTGGATCGGGATCTTGAACGCAAGATTTATGCGTTCACTGACTACCTGAAAGACAAAAGCATCAACGGCTTTGTCGCCTACTTTGAAACGTTCAAAAACACGGCTTCAGATTTTTACTTCGGCAATGGCTTCACAGCGACACTTGATTTCCTGCTTAAACCAAAAACGCTACGTGATACACGATGTGGCGCTCTTTGACCAACCACGATCTGCAAAAATCCAAAATTACCCACAAAACAACCTCACCGGCGAGCTAAAACACGCATGGTGCTACGACTGCATATCTTTAGCGGTCTAGCTCGTTATAGAGCGTTTTAGAGAGGATTTTAAAATGGACGGTAAACACGTTTTCGCCCTGGCCTTTGCCATCGCTGCTGCAATCGCTGTTAACGTCGCTTTGTTCGGCGGTTTGTTCCTTCTTATCAATCCATAACCTTCATACCAGTCTGTAAATCAAAAATTAGCCACCTGAAAGCGCCTCTGACGCAATAAGACACTGCAACCTGTGCAAACGGGTTACGCGGTGGGATTTTTGCGTTGTAGCGCGTTTTACGGAGAAATTACAATGTCTGAGTTGATGTGTTTTAATTTTGATGACAATAAAATCACTGCTGTAATTTATGATGGTAAACCTGCTTTTGTTGCAATGGATGTGGCGCGGGCGCTTGGGTACGCTACGCCGCAAGATGCCATTAAAAAGCATTGTAAGTCATTGATAAAAATAAAATGTCGTGAAATGCGACATTTGGGTTTCGAACCAATCCCGCAAGGCGTAACGCTAATCCATGAATCAGATGTTTACCGCCTGGTGATGCGATCAAAAGTAGAATTGGCTGAGCGCTTCCAGGATTGGGTGTGCGAGGATGTTCTCCCTGCTTTGCGTGAAAATGGACATTACGGCTTTAAACCAGCTTTGCCGGATTTCACTGACCCAGTTGTTGCGGCTCGCGCATGGGCGGATGAGGTAGAGCAAAAACTATTAGCACAGAAGGAAGTTGATCGTCTGGCGCTGGAAAACAAGGAATTAGCGCCAAAAGCGGCTGTCTGTGATGCGATTGTAAGAAACGAACAGCATCGCAACGCGACACAGGTTGCCAAGCCTTTGGGTATGACTGCTACGCAACTCAACAAAAAACTTGAACAGGTCGACGTCTACGATACGCGGATTAAGCGAGGCGGTCGTATGTTCAAGCAGTGGTTCGTAGACAAAGGCTACGGAGTGGTAAAATGTTCGGCTGAAGGTTACGTCCAATCACTATTTACTGCTAAGGGTCAGATTTGGGTGTCTGAACTTTTTGCGTGTAAGTAGGTATACATTTTGTTAACTGGAGGGATTAACATTATGTCGCAAAGAAAAATCAGCGATGAGCAATTGATCGCTGAATACAACAACGGTTTAACGTACAAACAGATTGCTGAGAAGTACGGCATGTCTAAACGCAATGTCGAGCGCCTGGGCGCAAAACTGGCGAAACGTGGTTTATTATCAACACGCCGCGCGCCTGGTTTTGGCGTCAATGGCGAGTCGTTGCTAGTCGATAAAAACGGCAATGTGATCATGCGCTGGATTAAAACAGCCCGTGACCGCGACGAAATGGAACAGCTAATGGAAGCGGCCCGCGACGCTTTCACGGATGAAATACCACGCGCGGAGGCTGTGCCAGTGCCTGAAATTGATTTTCAAAAAAGCCTGGCACTTTACCCGGTATTTGACCTGCATATCGGGGCGCTTGCTCATAAAGCTGAATGCGGAGAGAGCTACGATACTGGGATCGCTGAGCGCGTGTTGAATGACTTCTTTGACTACGCTGTTGGCGCTGCTCCGATGTCTGAAAAAGCAGTACTGCTCCTCGGTGGCGATCTACTTCATTCTGACGGTATGGTCCCGGTGACGCCAACAAGCGGGCACATTCTTGATCAAGATAGTCGCTACGCAAAACTTGTTTATGTGGCGATCCGGTCTGTCCGGCGGGCGGTAGGAAAGATGTTGTTAAATCATAAAGATGTTGAAATCCAGGTGTTATCAGGCAATCACGATCAGTCGGGCATGATTTGGCTACGTGCGGCGCTGGCGGCTTTTTACGAAGATGAACCGCGCGTGACGGTTGATGTATCACCTGCTATTGTCCACCACACACAGTACGGTAAAACATTCCTTGCATATCATCACGGTCATACTATCAAAAAACCTGAAAATTTGTTGTCTGCCTGCGTATCTGACTGGCGTGAGGATTTCGGCAAGTCGGCGGCTGTTTACGCTCACACTGGACATCTACATCACCAATCTGTTGTTGAAACATCATTGGGGATCGTTGAACACCACGGCACGTTAGCTGGCAAAGACGCATATTCGACTAATGGCGGCTGGCGGTCGCGGCGGCTGGCAGCGGTGATTATTTACAGCCCGGATCATGGGGAAATTGGGCGCTTTGTTTATTACCCTGAATATTCCATTTTGTAAACCGGAGGTAATGACATAATGGTAACTGAGCAAATAAACTCACTACGGCAGGAACGTGAAGCGTCAGTTATCGGCGGGCTGCTGTTAGGTGGCCTCACTCCTAACGCGCAAGATGTTCTCGCCACTCTGGATCCTGAAGTGTTCACGATCTCGCTTTACAAACGTGCGTTTGAAGTTATCCGGGCGCAAGCCAGAAACAGGAATCTTATCGACGCGTTATTGGTTGGCGATGAGATTGGGAATGAAAACTTTGTTCCTCTGATGCAAACGGCGCGATCGTGTCCTTCTGCCGCCAACCTGAAGGGATACGCACAGCTACTACGTGAAGAGCACCAGCGGCGGCAGATGTTGGAACTCATCGACGATATGCGCTACAAGCTGGAAACGGGGACGCTTGAAGTCGTCAAAGAGACGATGAAAGATTTTGATTCCCGGTACTCAAAATTAAAAGTAACTAAAGACAAGATCATTCCTGTTCTGTTGCGCGATGCGGTACAGGAATACACGGAGGTTTTAAGCAAGCGCATGGAATGCGGTGTCAATTCTGACAACATCAAAACAGGGATAGAACCACTCGACGAAATGTTAGGCGGCATTAACGCTACTGATTTGGTGCTTCTCGCCGGACGTCCTGGGTCTGGTAAATCTGCGTTGGCGCTTGCAATTGCCCGCGAGGCTGCCGAACGCCCTTACCCTGGCGGCGAAGGTCAGCGGGTAGGCGTTTTGCTGTTTACGCTTGAAATGTCACTCGATCAGATGACTGAGCGGGCTATAGCTGGCGCTGGCAATTTATCAACTGACTGCCTGCGCAATCCGGTAAAACTTGATGATGAGGGGTGGGCGCATGTCGGCCAGGGTATGAGCGCACTTGCTAATCTTGATGTGTGGATCGTTGACGCGTCGCAGTTAACGGTTGAGGAAATACGCGCAACAACGGAACGCATGAAGCAGGATCACCCGAACCTGGGTATGGTAATGATTGACTATATCGGGTTAATGAAGCTGGCTAAAGCCGAACGTCACGATCTCGCCGTGGGGCAATTATCGTGGTCGTTAAAGATGATGGCTAAAGAATTGCGCGTACCAGTGTTGGCGCTGGCGCAATTGTCACGCCGAGTTGAGGAACGACCAAACAAGCGCCCTAATAATTCTGATCTTCGTGATTCTGGCAACCTTGAGCAAGATGCCGACAGGATAATCATGGTTTACCGCGATGGATATTACGACGAACAGTCTGTTGCCCGCGAATATATGGAAATCATTGTGTCAAAAAACCGTCATGGTAAGTCTGGAACTGTTTACCAGCGGTTTGATGACAACGGTAATATCTTGCCATGCGACCAGGCGCGCGCAGCCGCAGCGTGCATTCAGTCAATGAATCATCGCACAAGCCGTTTTAACCAACGAAACAATCAGAATAACGCATCTTTTTAATCAATATTAGCAAACAGCTTGCCGGAAAGTTTACCGCTTTCTGGTGGCTGTTATCGCGTTTTAAACGAGGCTAAAAATGAGCGCTGAAATTGAAACAAAAATTATCAATATCCTTGAACTTGATGGCATCGCAACAATGCACCAGTTACGCCAGAAAACAGGGTTATTGGCTTGGTATGATAAGGACGGAATCATGCCTGAGACAATTAAACACTTAATAAAAAACGGCATCGTCGAGCGCGTGTATACATGTTTTGGACGCCGCCGCCGCCTGCTGGGTTATCGCATTAAACAGTTATATGCTGAACGTCGTGAGCGTGTTGCGTCGTTATTTGGTGACTACAGCGTTAAAAAACGTATGCGCGACATTAGCGCTGAGACTGGTATCCCGTGGAATTATCTTTCTCGTACTCTTCGCCTAATGGTGATTGATGAAACACTTTGCGTTGATCCAAATAGGCACGGCGTTAACTTTTACTCACTGTTTAAACCTGGGCGATTCGGTCACGCTAATGATTTGGCGTTTGACTTTGACAGCCGCCTGAGCGAATACCGGAAAAATAACGGCCTGCTACCTGATAAACCAGTGTTTGAGATTGAAAAACTTAACGGTGAAACGGGGTTGGAATTATGAGACGGGTAATTTTTTATTCAGTTGAAACGTTTATTGACGAATCTCACTTTAAATTCACACGCGATCCTTGCGGAACGATGGTTTATACGCCTCCACTAATGCGCAAGTATAAGCACGTAAAATTTAACCGTGCTTTTGTGCCGATTCGTTACGCTTTGCAGGCGTTGCGCGGTGAATTACGAAACACAATGCGTATTGTGTAAGGGGGAGATCATGAACAGGGAATTGGATTTGACCGTGGAAGACTTAAGCACGATTGCGGAATACATGCGCGGCGGCGATCCTGATAAGCCTGTTGTTGTTGATATGAGGTACTTAAAAAGCGCTTTTATGACAAGCTCGCGCCTAATTTCTTTGCGGGCGATCATGTATGCGCGGGCACAGTGGAAAAATAGTAACGGTGTATCATGAGGCAAATAAGATTTGAAATAGTAAACGACGCCGTAAAAGAAAACGCTATCAGGCAGATAAGAGAGATCCAGCCTGATAGCAAAAGCCCGCTGGTAATTACCATCCGTGAGAAGACACGCTCACTGAGTCAAAATGCGTTGCTTTGGGCGCTATTAACAGACGTTAGCGATCAGGTTAATTGGTACGGAAAAAAGCTGTCGCCGGAAGATTGGAAAGCGGTATTTACTGCCGGGCTTAAGAAATATGGCGTTGTCCCTAACCTGGATAAATCAGGTTTTGTTGTGCTGGGTACGTCAACCAGCCGGATGAGTAAGGCTGAATTTAGCGAATTAATCGAACTGATCTACTCGTTCGGCGCTGAACATGGTGTTCAGTGGTCTGGCGATACGAAGTTAAACGAGGAATTTATAAAACGCTGGGGGCAATAATGGTTCGTTACTACATGGCTAAACCTACAGGCATTTTGTATAAGATTGATGGCGAATATGTTTATTACTTTCACAATCAGGCGCGTGAGTGGCGATTATGTCACGCGCACTTTCAGCACGAAATAGAAAACCATCCTGAATATTTTATCAAAGTTGACAATGTAACGGTGGCGTAATTGAGGATAAGAAAATGAATAAACTTAAAGTAATTGGCGTGATTAGCCATCGTACTAACCCTGAGTGTTACCCATCGTTTGAGGTAACAACATGCCGCACAGAATATAATTTTGGATCATGCTATTTAATGGGCATTCGCGCTGACACTGGCGGCACTTATTCTGTTATGGCTGCAAGCTGGAAATTTGAAAAATACGATGATTTATCGAATAAGGATGATGACGGCATGAATAAAGAAAGTGAAGTTGTTGATGAATTAATCGAAGACGAACGCCGTGACTGCGAAACGAAACAAGAAAAAACGGAATGGAAGCCAGGAGAAAAGCCGCCGTGCGGCGTGTGGCTTGAATGTTATTATCCTGATGGTTATCTAGTTGGGATTGTAATGTTTAAATTTGTCGGTGATAAATTCGGTGTGTACACTGAAAAAGGCAGTAAACAGCAAGAACATACTATTGATTGGGGTTTTTGTAATTATTTTTTATATGTTGACCCGAAAGAAAAAGCACTTGCTGAAATCGCGTTTGCACTTGCTATCAAAGTTATGGGTGAAGACGCGGCAAAAGAGATTGACTTTAACCATGACAATGATTTTTCGTGCGATTATCGCAATATGGCGCAAGCTATTATTGATGGATGTATCGGACACGTTGAATACACGGGGAAAAGATAATGGATAAAACGGCAACAATTCTTCTTAGTCGCCCTGCCATCTGCCGTATGCTTGGGGGAATTAGCAGGGGAACGTTCTATTCATGGCGTAAAAAGTGGGAGGAAAACGGAACTCCATTCCCGGACCCTGTTGATGTGTTGGGGACCGGGAGGGGCGTCATGTACCGCTATCAGGATGTAATGCGGTTCTTTGATAAGATCGGATTAACGCCAGCCAGGGATAAGACGTAATCCGCAAATTTATTTAACGCCTCCTTTTGTTCATCAAGATAATCATATTTGTCGTACACTGCCAGTATTCCTCTGAGTGAATGGCCTAATACCTTTTCCGCGATATGTACCGGAACACCTATAGCTGAAAGGTGTGTACGGCACGTCCTGCGGAGGTCGTGACAGGACCATGATTTGCCTCCCATCCTTTTACGCACGAAGATTGCAGCTACTTTTATCACTGATGCGTTTACTGGCTTGTTGCCGCCGTTAATCACTGGCGGGAACACATAATCATACTCATGGGAGGCTAATACCTCCCTGAGCATTTTTATCGACAAATCTGATAATCCCCGCCTGATTTCACTTCTTGTCTTCGCCACTGCCGCCGGGACGGTCCATACCCCGTTATCCAGGTCGAGGTGTTCCCTTCTCATTTTCTGCAACTCCCCCACCCTGCACCCAGTTAGCAATAATAGCCTTAATGCTATCTTGTTTTGACGGTAGATCTGCGAATCATCCACCGTTCGCCAGAAATGGCCTATTTCATCGCATGATAAATAACGCTCGCCAACCGCATAATTTTCGCCTACGTCAACAACCCTGATATTGTTTATCGCTGTACTGGTCATTAGCCCGCGCCGGATAGCGCTGTTTACAACAATCTTCATTCGCTTAAGTATCAGCCCAGCCGTAACCGCGTGGCCCGCCGCAGTGATCTCGCCAAATATATCCATCCATTGCTTCGTGCTGACATCATCGGCAATATACTCACCGAATTTATCGACAACGTGGCGCTTAAGCGCGCTCCTGACGTCATTATATGCAACCAGCTTAATAACGTTCGGCAGGGATAAATAGTCACTCACAATGGCGCTTATTGTTAATTTGCCACGCTCAATATTTATCGCTTGCTTTACTGAAACAGTCGGGTTCTTCCCCTTCGCTAATAGCTCTTTGTATTCTGCCACCGCGTAGCGTGCATCTTTCAATGTCATGTTGCCATAATCGCCAATCTTCATCCTTACAGGTTTACCGTTGAACCTGTACCTGAACTGGAAAATGATTTTCCCCTTCGGGCTTATCCTGGCAGACAAGCCATCGCGATCCGCTATCTCGTTCGGGCCGTCATATGGCTTGTTTGCTATTGCGCGTAATTTCGTATCCGTCAGCATTCTGATACCTCTTTTTTTTGGTCACGATTTGGTACACATTTTTATCTGAACGGATATTAACACCATCGAACGGATTTAAACACACGACATGATGATTTATGCGTAACTTAGTGAATTTAAATGGTATTTTTTATCAACCGTGAACGAGTATGAACAGGATTGAACACCACTAATCGTTACTGTCTGGAATGGTTAGCGCCGTGAATAATCACTTATAAAACAGTATGTTACAGTGCTTTTGCTTTTGGTTTTTGATATTTGGTCACAATTTGGTACACAAAAAGAAACGAGGCGTAAGCCTCGTTTCGCGCGGCGATGTTCTTCGCACATCACCTCTTATTCTTCGCTTCCTGTTAACTGCCGGACAAGCGCTTCAAGTTTTGCGATACGCTCATCCATTGCGGCAATGTTGGCGCGTAGGCTGGCGTTTTCCTCTTCCAGTTCGGTTACGCGGTTATCTGTTTCGCGTGCCACCTGGACAAGTAAACCAGTCACCGCCGCATAGTCAACATTGAGGTAACGAGTTTCCTCGCGTAGCTCGTTGCCGTCAGTGGTCGGGCCTTGTAACGCTTCACCGTAATGAGTAAATGATCCAACAGCTTCCGGCAGCGCCTCCATGACCTCCTGAGCGATAACGCCAGCGTAAGGCAGGCCGTTTTCCTTAAGGGTATAAGTGTACCCGTTCATTTTACGGATTGCTTCGGTAGCGTCACCTATAACCTGAATGTTGTCTTTAAGATCGCGGTCTGATGTTTGGGTAACTGTTGTGCATGTAATACTACCTCCTACCTGCAACTGGGCAGAACCATCTGAGAGGTATTTAGCCATAAACAGTGATTTCAATGATGTCTCACTACTGTTTGTATCAGCCGCTATGACTTCATAATACAACGGGACAGATTTATCACCCCACGATACTATTTTGGCGTTCACTGTCGATGATGCGGAACACTGATGTTTCATGAAACGTGTGTGCGTGCTATCAAAGACATAATGAACAGTAAAATGATTGTCTCCTGTCCATAAGTTTTTTGTGTCAAGCGTAGCAAGTTGATGCCAGCCTTTATCAACTCCCGCCTCAAAACTTCTTGCATAGAATGATGAGTTTCGCCCGGCGAACTGGGTGGCATGTGTACCGCTAAATCCAACATGAAAACCGCCATATGTAACGTTGCTTTCAGGTGCATTAACATTACCCGCAATAGGCTTAAAATTGTTTAAGCTACCTGACTGCTGCGTGTTCCAGTCAGCGCCAGTTTCTGCAGCGTAACCTTTAGACGATCCTATCGTGCCATTTATAGTTAGCTTCGGCATCGTCATAGATATTTCTTCGCCGACGGTAATCCCGCTAAACAGACCTACGCGAGCACCACTACAAATATAATGGAGTCCTTCAGTTGTTGCGGAATAAAAACCACAACGCCCCATCCTGAAGTCAAACATAACCTGTAGGTTTTTATATGAACCTAAAGGATCTGATACACCCCACGGGATGATCGTTTCTGTATCTTTACCACTATTATATACAACCTGGGCGGTTGGTACTTGTACTGTTACGCCTACAGGCAAGCGCATTTTAACAGGGAATGCCCTTGCTTCAACAAAAACAAAGAGCAAGTTTTCTTTGTCTTTGCTGGAACTGCAGATAGAATGTAAAGCGATTTCTTTGTCGGTATAGCGATTATAAAAACCGTACCCGGCATCTTTTCTGTCACTCCACCCGCCAGTCCTTATATACCCTGAAAAGGTGTTACAGTTCATTGGGTAACTACCAGCGCCAGACGCTGTAACAATATCGACCTGATAGCCAGTCAGGTAAGCGTTGTAATAATTGGCGTTTATAATTATAGGGTAATACTTCCCATCCTCAACGCCTTCCGGTGCTTCGATTGTCATCAACTCGCCACCGCCTATGGTTGGGATATTGAGATTTCTCCTTGTCTGTTGAGCGTTCTTAGCTTTGAAAGAGTCGGCTATAAATTCGCCGTTCGCGGTAAGGCTGGCGTATTTGCTCACGCCGCCAGTTCTCAAATGCATTGTTAGCTGATCAGGCTCAGTAAGATGCGTTTCTGGATACACAGCACCATAAACACGCTCCGTTCCTGTTGTACCAACCAAAGCGCTAGATAAAAGACCACCAGCAACCCACCCGGTAGTTACGTCAGTAGCCCTTTTTAGTGAAACATTAAGGAACTGCGGGCTATTTGAAGACCCGACGCCGAGGTTTGCCCTTGCTGTCTCTGCATTTGTTGCACCAGTACCACCCTGAGCAACGGCGAGCGGGATCCATTTTTTCTGCGTGTCGCTGTAACAACCCCATAATGAGGCTGATAAACCCATGCGCATAGAGTTGTCAGCGTTATATATCCACGTCTCGCTTCCCCACTCATCAACCCTTTCTGTTACTACAATTTTCTTCCATGCGCTCCAACCTTCCCCGTTAAACACCCTTCTATAGCTGGTTTTTACATCGTTAAACACATAATAGGTCTGGATGCACCCCTTAGCGTCACCCGCGCCAGTTTTTTGCACTAACAGTGATCCCGCAACCTGTTTAGGGTAATTTAACTCAGGTTTTGCGTTTGCTGATAAATATTGATGATAAAAGCCTGCCGAGTCTCCTTTTAAATCATCAAGATTCTGAGTCGAACTAAGGGAAGATTTTGCATCATGCATAACCATTAGGTTATTTCTGGCTTCTGCTGCGTTTCCTGCACCAGTACCGCCATACATAATGCCTAACTTAATTGCCCCAGTTGTTGAATAAGCACCCCACCCAGTGTTATTAACGAAGATATAATTTTTCTTGTCCCCGTCCCATAACTGACTTTCTTTTGAGGAACCAGCACTTTGAAGTAAGCGATCCACTTCATCCTTGCGTGCGTGGCGTGTCCAGTTCGCGCCTGATGATGCAATCCATGTATAGGTATAAAGTGATCGCGTAGACCAGCCGACAAAGACGCCTGTATATGAAGGCGTTGTGTCTCGTTGACAGATAAATCCACTCAAAAATGATTCACCAGCCGCCACGGAAGGAAAACCCTTAGTCGTTTCCTTTATGCGCAAAAATCCAACGTAAGAAGACGGATTGCCTGATATATCGGTGCAATCTCGCGGCTCTGGCCCCAAGCCAATATTGCTGCCATCTATTGCGCTGGATATTTCATCTTCCTTTTCCTGATAAAAACGAAGCGTTTCCGCTACATCCTGAGCAAGCCCATCAACTGAGATCGAGTCAGAAAGCAGAATGCTAAATTTTGTCCCGGCAGCGATTGCAGGGCTAGCCGCTGGCGTTACTGACAGTTCAGTACCGCTCTTGATTTCAGTAATGGTAAAGATCTGGATAGGGTTGCTAATAGCAATAAGCGTGCAACCTACACGAATGAGAGAAAGCGGCGCGGAGAAGTTTGTGCCCGTGCCTTTAACAGTGTTGCCGTTGATGGCAATTGTTCCAGTTGTGTAAATCATCGCAATGACTCCATAATGTTAATTAACGGAATAATTCTACCATTTTGTGATCTGTGTTGCATTTTCTGCTTACACAAAATGTATTTGTTGATTTTTATCAATATACGAAATGTGGTTTTGTCGGATATTTAAGTCACCGGATGAACCGGACGAACCAACAAGAGCGAGGATTCAAAGATGAAAAACGTATTCAAAGTGGTTTTGTTCGCTGCGGCTGTAGCTCTTACTGGTTGTGCTGTTGACAAAGAGGCTGCATTGCATAACCTGCCGAACAGCGGAGTGATTCCACAGGATGTTGTCTATGATGGTAGCGGTCATCTTGTCTATGACACTGAAAAGCTACCGTATACTGGGCAATGGTGTCATGAACTCGATCACAACATGCGCCGCATCGGTAGCCCGTCAAACTGTGTAGCTAACTACTAAAAGAAAACCCCGCGCGAAGCGGGGTTGTTTTTTAACCTGAGAATGTACCAGAACCGCGCGACACAATGACAGTCGGCGAGTTTATATATGCCCCCTTACTATTTTGAGCGGATACACTAATTATCACTGTAACGCTCCTGTTAGCTACTGATGCTGCGTGCATAACAAGGCGCTCTTCGCCAGTCATAGAAAGTTGTTTCTGCGAACCGCTGATGTTTATCGTACATCCGCCGAAGCCCTTAACGTTTGCTATGACACAAACATGTCGGGCGTATGCTGCGTCTGTTGTATCGTAGTACTGAATTGTTTTTTGCAATACGCCATTTTGTAACCTGCTAACGTCAGATCCCGTATACATGTTCGCAACGTCACCGATAAATGTCTTCGCTTCCAGTTGTCCTGAGAATTTACCGTTGGTTGCGTACACTGTACCGTTAAACACCCCATCATTAGCGTATACCGTGCCCCTTATTGTTGCCTGGTTAAATACTGCTGCACCGTTTTTGTTTATCGCCCAGCCTGTACCGTTTTCCCAGCTGTAATTACTGGATTGTATTTGCTGAGCTATTTTTGCAGTAGTGATCGATGCGTCTTTAATAAACGCTTCTTTCACATACATTGCACCGTTAGACACATAGAATGGCGTTGTATATGTGCCGTTTGCAGCCGTCATCAACACGAAGCGGTCAACAAGGAAGATACACTGCGATTGGACGTTAGTACCGTTGCCAGTCAGCCCAAGCGACATACCTGTCGCATACTTCATGCCGTTGTTGTCGGTTGCCAGCTTGATGGAATACGTCGCATCGACATTACCTTTGAAGTCGGTTAACGCTTTCGAAGTAGTCTGTATAGCTGTTGTGTTCCCGTTAACGGTCACTGTTAGCTGATCGATTTTGCTTGATAATGCCTCGTCAGCCGTTGCCATTGTCTGTGACCATTCTGTAATACTTGAGTTTACAGAATCGAAAGACGCTGAGATCTGGCCGAATTTTTCCGCGCTTGATGCCTCATGCGTAGAAAGCGCCGTTGATACCTCAGACACCTTCGAGTTAATCGTACTGGTAAGCGATGAGTTAAGGTTACTTATCGCGTCAGTGCGTGCCTTCGTTTCGTCAGCGACGGCCTTGTCGAGACGGTTAACGTTGCTTGTCACTTTGCCATCAAGGGTTGAAATTGATGCGTTCACGCCAGTGATGGCTTGTGCTCTGGCGCTGGACTCGTCAGCAATCGCCTGGTCCAGTCTGCTAACCTCGGATTCAGTGTTGCTTTCGAGGGTGTTAATGCTCGCATTCACTCCACTGATAGCTTCTGTTCTTGCGCTGGTTTCGTTGGCAATAGCCTGATCTAAACGTTTAACGCTGGCGTCGGTTTTCTTGTCGAGCGCTGAAATGCTTGCGTTAACGTTGCTCACCGCCTGGCTGCGTGCGTTGGTTTCGTCAGCGATAGCCTTATCGAGACGTGAAACGCTGGCATCGGTTTTCTTATCAAGATCCGTGATCGATGCTTTTACCACGCCGATTGCTTCGGCTGTAGCTTTTTTCTCTTCAGCGATAACACTGTCAATACGATCAATCTGCGCGCTTGTTTCCTTGCGACCTTTCTTGTACTGGGCCGTAAGCGTAACACGCGTGTTGGTTTGAGCGATTGAGTTGTTAATCAGAGCAATAGATGCGTTTTGCAGGCTTGCTTTGGTCTGGCTTATTTCGTCGCTGTTCTTGTCAACGTTATTTTCAACCTTGCCAAGCTCGGCGCTGATTCCAGATATAGCCTGAGCACGGGCGCTTGATTCGTCAGCAATAGCCTGGTCTAAGCGTTTTACGCTGGCGTTTGTGTTACTTTCGAGCGTTGTTAAATCAGCTTTAACCTCTGTTATTGCGTCGCTTCTTGCCTGCGTTTCATCTGCTATTGCTTTATCGAGTCTGGAAACGCTGGCGTCTGTTTTGCTTTCAAGGTTGCTTATTGATGCTTTCACATCGCTCACAGCCTGGGCGCGGGCGCTGACCTCGTCAGCAATAGACTGGTCAAGGCGTTTAACTGCCGAATTGGTGTTACCTTCAAGCGTGTCAATACTTGCTTTGACACTACTGATAGCTTCAGTTCTTGCACTGGTTTCGTCTGCTATTGCTTGATCCAGGCGTTTAACGCTGGCGTCGGTTTTCTTGTCAAGCGCTGAAATGCTTGCGTTAACGTCACTGACTGCCTGTGTGCGGGCGTTCGTTTCGTCTGCAATAGCCTGATCAAGTCTATTGACGCTGGCATCGGTTTTCTTGTCGAGATTGCTTATTGATGCGTTCACGCCGTTAATTGCTTCGGCGCGGGCACTGGTTTCGTCAGCTACTGCGCGTTCCACGCTGGAGATCTGACCCTTGAGGTTGGAATCCATCGTGTTCATTTCTGCCGTGATGGTTTTCAGAGATTCAGCCGTGGCCTGTTTCTCATCAGCAATAACGTTGTCAATGCGGTCAATTTCAGCCTTCGTCTCTGTCCTGCCTTTCTTGTACTGTGCAGTGAGAGTAACCCGCGTGTTGGTCTGAGCAAGGGAGTTGTTGATAAGTGCCAACGACGCGTTTTGCAGGCTTGCTTTTGCTTGCGCCAGTTCACTGCCAACTTTTTCGCTGGATACCTCCAGAGAGTCTATTCTTGCCTCATGCTGTCCAATATCGTCGGCGTTTTCCCCAACCTTTTTGTAAAGATCTTCCGTCTCTTTTTTCAGTGTGTCCGTGTCAGCTTTTATGGCCCCTGTTTCTGTGATTAGGCCGTCCGTATCAGTCCTCAATTCGTCAGTGATGTTTGTCAGGTTGTCAGTGTCAACCCTTAAATCGTCAGTGATGTTTGTCAGGTTATCAGTTGCAGTTTTGAGGCTGTCAGTAGCGTCTTTAAGGTCATTTGTAGCGCTTTCGATAAGGTCGGCGCGGTTGCCAAGATCTTCAATATCGCTAATCATGCCCTTGAACTGCTCTGACCCCATGACGTCCTTCATCACGTAGTCGCTGATTTCGTCAAAGTTTTCAGTCGGTTTACCTGATGCCTCAACGAAGTCTGACACACCGAAAGCGTTACGCGTGCGCACATAAACGTAATAGGTGTGGCCCGTGTTCATGCCGCCAAAAGTCCATTGGTAGCCGCGCCCGGTGAATTGCGCCAGCGTGGTTACTTTTGACGGGTCTGTGATCTGATTCTCACCTGAGTAGTAAAACTCATATGCCGTATCAGTGGTCAGCGTTGTTTTGCTGATCGGGTAGACTGTTGCCTGGAAGACGCCCGGAATCCAGTTGACTCCAATCGGGGCCGCTGGCGCACCAATAACCAGGTCAACAATACTTTCCGCACCCTTCATACCAGTGTCATTACGCCCGCGAATACCAAGCGTGTAGCTGCCAGCGTTGAGGCCATAGAAATCATAACGGTAATTCGTGGTTTCATAAGTTGCCACTACACGCCCATCTGCGTTATATACGCGGATTTCAAAGGTCAGGCGATGCGTTGTTGTCTGTGTTTCCCACGTTGCGCGGCATTGAACCGTCTCAGAACCAACATTTAACACCCTCAGGTTTTCGATGTTCGGAACGCGGAAGTGATTAAGCGTGTCGTTGTTTACCTCGAAGATTGCACCTTCATCAACTACAGCCTGTTTATGCGGATCGTGCTGTGCAGCCTCAATGGTGTACACGCTGTTATTTTCGGTTTCCGCTACACTGGTAATTCGGCACAGAACCGGTTTTGCAGATTCAGTAGACACGGCGAATACGGTTCCGTTGCGGATCCATGCTGGCGCTGCCGCAAGGGTAATATTGTTTCCGTTAACCCCAGTGATCTGATGTTTTTTAAACTTGCCATCGCTGTCCAGCAAGCTGATGGTGTCACCAGCCGCCACCAGGTCAGAATCAACCTTGTCTACAGTTATTACTTTCCCGTTATTCGCCACGATGCGACCGCCTAAACGAGCGCCTGCGCGGTTATTGTCGAGTATCTCGATAATATCCCCTGGGGTGAAGTGAATTGCGTCACGGGCCATTTTAAACGTGAATTTTGAGGGTTCGCGTTTTGCTGTTTCTATCAGCCATTTGCCTGCGCGGTACGCCTGCCCGCGTGATGTGCAACCAAAAGCCTCCAACGTGGTTTCGTTGTAACCATCGCGGGCGATCAGTTCATCATCTGCCACGTATTCTTTTGATTGTTCCCAACCGTTTTCCGGGTCAGTCCATGATACGATCACGGCGTTGTAAGATTCTGCGCGAGCGATACTTGAACGAGTGAACGCGCCATCAACGACGTTAGCATTCGTGATGGTGGCAATTGGATCCTGAGGCGCATCAATCATCACAGTAAGGCGCTGCCCGTCCCATAACGCGATACCACGGAACATGCCCGCAATGTTGTCCAGCAAGTCGCGTGCGCTCATTTGCTCAGTGATGTATGCGTTAAGCGTCATGCGTGGTTCAAGGCCACCGTAACCGTCGTTTACCAACTGGTCGCAGTATTGAGAAAGCGTATACAGTGCGCCGTCATCAACGTCGATGTAACCAGCGTGGCGGGCAAGCCCGAAGCGTTCATTTTTAACCAGATACCGGAAAAGCCATGCAGGGTTGTTGGTATATGCCTTTTTAAAGCCACCAAGCCATAAACCTGAATATGTGCGCGTTTCCGGGTCGTAGTTATCAGGCACGTCAACAATCAGACCGCGCATGTGATAGGTACGTGTCGGCGTGTCAGTATACTGATCGTGGTCAATTACCGCGCCTGCTACAGCGGTGTGAGGATAAGATAAATTATCGTCGATTATCTCGCTGTAACTGCTCCACCTGGTGTCATTGCGAAGTAGATCGCTTTTGCTGTCTGGCGTTATGCGACGAACGCGGATGTCAAACGGTTTTTCATCCGGTGCCTGGATGATATGCGCTTCCATGTACTCGCCGCTTTGCTTACCAGGGCCAATGGTAATGCCTTTAACAATTGACCATGTTGTTGATGATGAAGGCTTAACGTCAACAGCCAACGTAACAGATGTGTTGTATTGATTGCCTTTATCATCTGACTGAACCAGAGAATCGACACCAAGATTCAGCCTTACGCGGTTAACGTTTGGATCTGAAACGGTTCGGATTATTGGTGTATCGTAAGTCACTTTTGCGTTAACAATAACGGTTGATTCAATGGCGTTGAATCCGTTGATTGGTGACTGGTCTGCCGTACCATTACGCCACGCCACGCTGACGCCGGGGACTGATGTATTACCGTTGGCGTCAGTGATTGGGCTGTCATTAAGCATTACGCTGTTTAATGGCGCTTTCTGGTTTACAGGTCCATAGATTGGGCCCTCGCTGAGAATGTCCAAAACGCGATAGAACTGTTTATGGAACAGGTTATCGTTTAATAGTGTTGGTGTTTTGGCTTTGCCGCCGCCGCTACTCATGGTTTTTCTCCTGTTAACTTACAACGTCAAGGGCGTCTCTGTTGTTACTTGTGTCTATGCCTAACGACCCGACATTTGAACCTATTTTCATTTCACCCAACAGGATCGGCACTGGTCTACCCTGGCCTACCTTGTTTTCAACGCTGGTGTATGTGTTGTTAGATATGGTGTTATCTTGTGCGCTTTCTGCTGATGTTTTTATCTTCATGTTGCGTGACATAAAGATCGAGAATGCAACGCTAACAACCGAAACACCAATCAAAATCCAGCCTACAACGCCAATCCCCGCAATACCACCTTCCACAACTGGTGCAACAATGACTGTGGTTCCGTCCGGGTATTTACTGTTAACCGCTGCGGGCGCGGTCTTTTCGTCATAATCTTTCCCGGCAATCCTCAGGCGCAAAGGGGTATTTAAAAACGCCTTCTTGAACTCATGATTCTGCGCAACCAATAAGTTAAGACCTTGCGCTGGCGTATCAACGTTCAAACACACCTTGCCGTAATATCTTCGAAGATTGCCCGTAAATCTAAACTTGAGCATTTGTCAGATCTCCATATTGAATTGGTCTGTCGAACATACGCGGGCCGCATTTGCTCGCGGCGGCTTAACAGTCCGGCATTGTCATGATGCAAAACAGTGTTATCGCCCAGGTAAATCATCGCGTGGCATGGGTCAGCGCCTTTAAACGGCTGGCGGATAATCACGTCACCGGGCTGAATGCTTTGCGCGTCAACCATGAAAAACCCGTTCAATGGCAGGTTCTTTATGTACAGGTTTTCCCCACGCAGCCACCACCCGTCGTGGCGTTCAAAGTCAGGCAGATCCACGCCGCATAGGTGATAGGCGTCACGGAAAAGCGAATAACAGTCTGTTTTCCCGTGCTCAAATTTACGGCCTAACAGGTGCGCCACTGGGCGGAATTTTCTCACCCTGCCACCGGAGCACAAAAACCACGGCAGGCCGGAAATAACCTGCTGTTGTCGATCCCGCGCTGACAACACCAATGAATCATTAGTATGTGAGTGGAAAACAGCTGTTATAACGCCCAATTCGTCAGCTTTGATATAATCGTCAGGAGAGATTTTAAAACTGTTGTGCGGCGTTTCAGACACGTTAGCGCACGGGTAAAAATAATCGTTATCTATCACCAGCCCGCACACTTCCTCGCGCGGGTGGGCTGCCGCATAGCGAATCATTTTATCTTCAAGTGCCATAATTAACCGACCTTGCTTGATCCGGGAAAACATGAAATTGGTAACGGATTGGGGCGCGGGAAACGCAAACGGCAACCGCTCAGGCGGTGGCTGCATTTATCCAGCTTTGGATCGCTGGTCGATTCGTCTTTATCTGTAGCTACAGGGCCGCCACTGTATCCGCAACCGTCGCCCCGGTATTGCCACTGGCAAACGTCAGCAAGGATTGTGCGCCCAGGAATAACCGCCTTGTCAGCATCAATTGGCGTTGACAGTTCATACTGCACCTGGTCGGCTGTTTCTTCGCTCATCGCCTCAACGACGTAAAAAGATACAGCCTCGATAGATGGATCTGCATCCGGGTTGCCGTTGGGGAAATTAACGGCGTCCAGGTATTTTACTTCCACTTGGCGGCGCGTAACCTTCATTCCTCGCAGGTCGTTAAAATCGTTGTTCATCCCGGTGATTAGCCCGCCAATGTTGGCTACTACCATTTGCGGGCGCGAGTAAACGCCTTCGTTTTTCATTTCGAAGCCAGTAGCCTCGATTGGGTAGCTGTTGTAAGTCACTCCCTTCCAGATAACCGGGCCGTAATAACCATTCGCGCCGGAATGGAAGCGGATAACCTCGCCACCCAGGGGTGTGAGGTCTAATTCAAACAGGTCAATTACCGCGCCGACTCCGGCATCGACGGAATCAATAATCATTTCTGTAGGTATGGTGCGCATTTTATCACCTTGTCATTTTGTGATCGCCATCACGCTAAATCATACCAAAACGGTTGATCGCGTTTTTTACAATACGTATATTGTACTCAAAAGGAAGCATGGTTAACAAAATGGCGCGGAGGTGTGAGGTGGATGATAAGGTGTGGAGGTTGACGGTGTTCCTTAGTGATGGCAGGAAAATGACTGTAGCTCTGTATAAGGATGAAGGCGAGGCACTGACTGACGCGCTTTTACTTGCTGAAGACGATCGCGTTTTGGGGTACAGGATCGAACCTGTCAAATGAGAGGTTAACGAAATGCAAAAATATAGTCTTGATGTGTGGTTAAGTGGTTGCAAGGAGTGTTTCGGATTATTTGATAGCGAAGAGGCAGCTTTGGAAGAAGGAAGGATTCTTGAATGTAGTTTAGGCCATCCAGTGAAATATGCTGCTAATCCGGTGCAGGTAAATGATGAGGTGGAAAACATGAACCCGAAAGATATTAACTTTAACGTCAATGTTGAATTTGCAGGCTCTATGGATCAGGCTTGCCCTGGTGAAATCCACGCAAAAGGCTTCCCGGCTGACGATCCTGAGGCAAAACGCGAATACGAAAAAGCGGCGAAAGACTTCTGCATTGATAACCTGGGCGCATTCGATAAATAAGGCGGCAACATGGGGCGGCGCAATCACGGCGATTATGTGTACACGTTGAAACAGGCCGCCCGCCTAGTTGGTTATCATGAACACGAATTTATTGATTTGCTGATTGAGCGCGGGATACTGTACCAGGTCTGTTTAACGCTGTACCCGAAAGCGAAATACCTACAGGAAAAGTTATTCATCATCATGACGGATGAAAACCAGGTTAACCATTCATTCGTCACGGATAAGGGCGTTAATTATCTGCGTGATAACTTATAGGTGACAGATTATGAAAATAGAAGTTTTGGCGCTAATAATAATGGGATTGATAGTATTTGGCGTTCATGCTGTAGATCTGGACTGGAAAACGATAGCGGAAAATATAGCATTAATGGAAATGGAATAATAATAACCCCGCTTCTCGCGGGGTCGTGTTTATACGCCATCAACCAAAAATAAAACCTCCTTCCCTTCCCGGGATCTACACCCCACGTACCCATCGCCAACGTCGTGAAGATACCATATATCGCCGTTGTCAGCTTTTACAGTAAGGTCGTTGATCTCATAGTCGTCAAACAATGTAAAAGCGTAAGTTTTGTCAACTACACAAGTCCCGTACATAACAACCCCCATTAGCCAACAACTTGTTCAAACGTTGCGTTTAGCGTGTACACAGGCCCGTCTTTGGTCATGCTCCAGCTACGGCAAACGAAAAGCCTTTGCACCCCGTCGATCGATGGAGTCCAGTAAAACGCCTCGACAGCGCCGCGCGCCCTCAAAAATGCTTCGGCCTGGATCGCCACGTTTCCACCATCACCACATCCCGCGCTACTGCCTTTGAAAACCAGGGTGTAACTATCAAGCAACGTGTTAATCCCTTTCGCCTGGCGCTGTTCATAACCATCACCAAGTTTAACGACAGACACATTTGGTTCCCTGGTCACGCTGTAGCTTCTTTGCGGCGTCCATCTGAAAACTTCTGGCATGATTCCCCCTATAAGTTACATATTGCATACATCTTTACGCGCCTCTACGCGAAAAATGAGAAATTCATCACAAGAATTATAACCAGTTTACAAAATGGCTTCACATAAGGCGTGACAAGATGTATATAGTAAGCAAGAAGAAAAAGCAGTACCGACAAGGGGGGCAATATGGAACGCTATGTGGTTGTGATGCTGAACAAAGCATTCGAACAGGTGGAAGTTGCGATTGTGAAGGGCTTTGATGATGCATTCAAATACGGTCAATTCATGATGAATGCAAAAGAAGATGAATACCGTGATTTCTTCCTGAAAGTGGTCAACTAATGGATTGCGGGGTGGGTTATGAAATTGGTAATGATTGGTAAAAACCTGAAAGCACAGAAAAACGCACAGGACCGGATCATCAAAAAGGGCAAGGCTTTATTAAATGCTTTCCTGAAAAAAGAGGCCAACCCCAAAAAATTACGCGATGGCTACGGTTATAAATTTGACATCAACCCCGATTGGCGGTTATTCAGCGAAGATTTAAAGATGTGGTTAATTATTGACCACCTGGAATATAACAGGCACTGTGGGGTGAAAGGTGCTCACAAGTGACACGGATTTGAATGTTGCGGAGGAAAACAAAATGAAAAATCCGGCAAATAAAAGCAACGTAAAACGCATAGCCTGGGTGCTAAAATATATGGATAGTAAAGGGGATACATATACATGCCCATTTTTCAGGTATACTGACGCGGTATTTGCCAGAAGTGTACACGGAGGGAAAATTGAGAGAGGATATACAAGATTTGAGTAAATTTATTCACGAAATCAATAACATGACGAAGGTTAACAATGGTTATTCATGAGACTGAAGAATGCAGAAGTATTAATCTTAGTATTGAAGATGACGGGAGATTATGGATCGTTAGCGACTGCGAGATGATTGTAATAGACCAAAAGCAAGCTGACGAACTAATAAGAGCATTACAGCTTTATGCAAACGGCGAATTTAAAAATGATGAAATTGAATAAAGATAACCCCGGCATTGTACCGGGGTTTTGTTTATTTCCTGCGAGGTTGCAACATTCCTCCGGGTCGTTGCGATTCCCTTGCCATCATTTTCATCGCGACGCGTTCCATCGTCTGTTCAAGTCTGCGACTGTCTTCGTCGCTAAATCCGTTTGTGGTCTGTACGGTGATGTTAACAGGCATATTGATGCCGCCGCCGCTGAAGAGATCACGGCCAGGAATTACCCTACCATTCTCGCCAGGAATCATATACTGACGCCCGTTGCTCGTCTGGAATAGCTCTGGGATTCCGTGCTCACCTACGCGATACAGGCTGCCACCATTAACAGAACCACCATTATAACGCCCGCCACCAAAGATTGACGTTGCCAGCGACATGATCGCAGAAAGCGCCGCAGCACCAGCCGCCGCCCAGCTACCACCAGTTGACGCCGCAGTCGCCGCCGCCGCTGGGGCCGCCGCCGCTGCAATCTGGCCTTGTGCCGCTACTGCGCCAGCCGTTGTACTTGCCTGGGTAGCCTTGCTTTGCGTTTCCATCATCAATTGATCTGCTATCCAGTTAGCGGCAATTTCTGACAGTTTGTTGCCAACGGTGTTAAGTATGCTACTTCCCAGGTTGGCGAAAACCTCGCTTAATGATTGAGTGCCGTTTAGCAGTCCGGTAAGGGCATTACCCATGCCACCCTTCAGGCCGCTGACGCACGCACCAATCAGGCCGTTTGTTTCGCTTTGCGCCTGCCATTGTTCCCATTTCAGATCTCTGATCTGTTGTTCATATTCCAATAGCGCCTGTTTCTGTTGCGCCTCTGTAGCGCCCAAGTCTATCAGCATTTGTTTGCGAACGGCCCATTCATTTTGTGCCTGCTTGATTGGGTCAATTTCTCCCTTAAGCTGGTCCATCGGGCTGACTATGTGATCCCATTTGTCGCGTAGCTCATCAACAGGGATTTGCGCCAATTCGTCCTTCAGTTCCTTGCCTATCCCTTTCTGCGCGGCCTTGTACTCAAGTAGGGTTATTTTGCCCTGGGCGAATGCAGCTTCAATGGCCTTGCCGTTCTCTAATGCTTTGCGCATAGCGGCGGCGTCCTTGTTGTACTGGTCGGACACTTTTATGCCTTCATCACCAAGCCGATCAGCTTCAGATTTCTTGTCCTTTTTGCCCTTTTTCCCTTTTTTAGGCTTACCGACTGGCTGATCGAATCCGGTGATCTTGCCATCGTCAGCCTCATCCTGTTTCTGCATTAACTCATCATAGGCGGCGGTCGCGTTTTTAATGTCGTTTGCAAACGTCATGACTTTGCCGACGGTGGGGCCAAATTTTTTCTCGTTGTTGCTGTTTAGCTCTTCCTTGCGTTTATCGACGATCTCCTTCATCCACTTGTAACCATCCATTAGCGCTTTGATTGGCGTTACCATTTTGATGATTTCTTCCGCCACCTCACCAGCCTTAACAGCAACGTCGTCAAACATGTCGATGAACTCGTTACCAGCGGTTTTAAGTGTGTTGAAACAGGTTGCGGCGAATTTTGCGCCTTTACCCAATCCCTCAACGCCACCAGTGATTAAGTCTATTGCTGTTACAACGCCGTCAGATATGCCGAAAAGATCATCAAGCTGTTCGACAAGTCCCATAACCTCAACTTTAAGCTCGTTGAAGGCCATGCCGGATGTGCGAGGCAACTGCGCAAACTTCTCGTTTGTTTCCTGCGTAGCGGCCTGGATCGCGTTAAGCATCCTTTCAGCCGTGATCTTGCCGTCCAGCATTTCAGCGCGGAACTGACCCATAGACAACCCCATTTGGCGGGCCATTTCCTGTATGATTGTTGGTGTGTTGTCACGTATTGAGTTAAATTCCTCAGCCTGCAACACGCCAGCATCAATAGCCTGGCGGAACTGAAGCATGGAGTTTGATAGTTGTTCCGCAGACACGCCGCCCAGGTTGCCGAGTTTTTGCAGCGTGCTAACCAGGTTGAGTACCTGGCCTTCTGTAGCGGATGTGTTTTTTAGCGATATAGCAAGACCTTGCCACAGGGCACCAGTATCCTTGAGGCTTTGGCCTGTTTCTTTTGATATATCTTTCAGTCTGTTGAAAACACGTTCCGTGGCCTCCGCTTCACCTGTAAGCAGTTTGATTTTTACGCGAAGCATTTTCGCTTGCTCCGCCATGTCAATAAACTGGCGTACAGCCTCCGCAGCAAGTAGCAAATGGATAACCCTGGATAGCGCTTTGATTGAAGTCTTAAGCGTGTTCACCTGGCGGTCAGCGCGTTTTGCGCCACGCTCGATGCTGTCAAAAGCCTGGTCTGCCTGTCGTTGAGCAACGAGAAGTTGACCAGTTTTTGCATCAACTTCGTAGTAAATTGTACCTAAACTAGTTGCCATGATTTAACCTCATGAAAATTGTGATCTAGATCTCTATTCTATACAAAATGGCTTCAGTTCAACGAATACATTTTGTATAAAGAAGATAAAAGAAAGGGATAGAGCGAAGGGACTTAAAAGGCCGGATTAACCGGAGGAAGCAAAAGAGGATAAGAAAATGAAAAACGTAAACTACCACCCCAACGAGCATGAGCGTTATGCCGACTTCATCAAAGAAATGTTGAAAGCACTTAAAAACAAAAACTAAGCGGGGTGAGTTATGAAACGGTTAATTAGAGCGGCAATGATGGCGGTAATGGTTGGTTTGGCATTCAACGCAAATGCAAACGATGTAATAAATATAAACTGCGATGAAGTAGCAAATAACGTTGCCGAATACCATAAAATTTTCAAGAAGGAACCCGCAGCCATCAAGGTTTTTTATAAAGCAATTGACAAGCATTTCGAAGGTAAACCAGTTTATGCAAGATGGTTTAATTATGGGCTTGTGAAGGAGGCTGCTGTAGGTGTCGTATTCGAAGGTAACAATGAAATAAGAAACAGAATAGCCAACGAGTGCAACGCTGATAAAGCCGCATTTGCTGAAAGAATATTTAACGAAGGCGGCGCGGGTGTTAAAAATCATGCTATCGTTGATTTAGGTAACGGCAGAATTGAAATTGTAAGGATCAGATAATGAGCACTATCAAAAAGCATCATCGACATATAACGCCCGGTTCTACCGGGCTTTTTCTTGCTCGCGTTTTTTCATCAATTCCAGCACCCTTTTAGCCGCTCCCATTTGCTCATCATAATCACGTTTATTTATATGAACGTTTGGTTTACCTTTCTCGTTTCTTTCGTCTGGCGGCGTTTTAGCGCGTACAGCGGCCCTATATCCGGTCATTGTCATGCCCCACGCTTCAGATTCAGACAATCCCAAGTGAGCAACGGCGGAGTAAACATACTCAAGGATGTCGAATGTTGGCTTGTACTCACCTTCCTGGTTTGTGACCGTGTCTTCTTCTGGACCGTCACCAATTAAACCGTGATACATACAGTGTTGCGCCAGCGTGATAACGTCGCTGGTGGGCATCAATCCCGGTTTCATTCTCAACTTACCCGAAGGAGTAAAGCTGCATTCGCCCAATAACGGGCCTATTTCGCATTCTGAGCAACATTTCAGTACGTGGATGGACGTTTGCACCAGTTCACCATAACAACGCGCCAGAATGCGATTGCGGAGGTCTGAATCAGTTGGCAAACGTTGTGGGTATCTGCCACCGTGCACCGTTGCGAAGTATTCTACCAGCTCCCTGTCGCTGCCGATCTTAGCCATTGCAGCAAAGCAGGGATTGAACTCGTAACGTCTGCCATCAACCACAACCGCAAATTGTCCTGTTCGAACATGGATCATAACTGTCACCCTAAAAATAAAGGGGCCAAATGGCCCCGATGTTAATATTTACTGTTACATTGACGGAACGTCACCTACTGTGACCTTGCCAGCGCTTTCGCACTCAATGGACCAGGTGGACACATCGTCGTGCGGATCTTCTTCTTTAAAGGAGGTGCAAAGGAATGGGCCTTCGGTTACGTCGAGCGGGGAAACAAGTTTTAGCCAGACGTAAGGCTGCGCACCAGTTGTTTCGCCAGGGTTAATAACGTGGCGTTTAAGTGCTTTCTGGTTGTGGATCTCTTCGGTGCGGGATACGCCGTCGCCGGAGAAAGAAACGGACTTGTAAGTTACCATTGATTCTTTGGTATAGTCTGCTGATTTATCAGCGGTGGCGTCTGCAGTTTCCCATTCTACGGAAAGCGATTTGCCACGCATCATACCTAACGCTTTATAAGCGCTTTCTTCAGGTTTCGCATTAGGGCAAGCGATAGCGTAAAATGCGGCAACGTCGCGGCCTAAGAACGAACCTTTATCACAAGTCTGAGACATGTTTAGTTACCTCTTATCTTGATATGATGGTTTGGAAAGCTACGGTGAAGATGAAGCGCCCTTCCCTTGTCTGCATTGCAGGAATCGCGCCAATTGGTTTCATGTGTGTAATTTTATCAGTTTTGTATTCGGTTATCATACTCTGGCGTATTGCGTCGGCGAGATCTTCCACTTCACTGATATTTGCGTCATTCCGCGCTGAAATAACCAGGATGCGAAAATAGTCACGGGTTACTGCTTCTTCACCAGCCGCACCGCCGTTTTGCTGTATGACAATATATCTGCTGTTATTCGAATTGGATCGCTCATTCCAGAAACGGGCCTGCAAAATATAACCTTCGTCGTACCCGTGGGATTTAATCCAATCCCTTATTTCGTCATATACTTCGCTGCGTTTCATGATTGTTTCGTCCAGTACCCAAGTTTAATCGTGTTCCAGATCTCATTGAAATTATCTGGTTCCTCGAACGCCTTGCGCAAAAATTCAGGTTCCGCGTTTGGATCCCAGTAATAACCCTTCCCAGTACCGCCGCCGAACTCAACTACCTGTTTCGGGCCGAAATCTGAAAGGTTATTGGTTTTCCCGAAATGCTCGCGAGGCTGTCCCATTAATGTCCCCGGCATGTCATGCACCCATTCAGCATAGCGGGCGGTATATCCAACCATGAGACAAAGGCCGTTACCGTTTTTCTCGACAGTCTGGTACATGCTGTTAATTAAAAAACCCGTATCAACTGGCGTCATTCCAGATGCAAGGCCGGACGCGACATTGCCAACAATCCATAGCACTTCATAAGTCTTTTTGTCTGCTATGTTCCTGATTTCTTCCGTCATTTTCATACGGACGCGTTTGACGCCTTTCAGTGGCATGATTAACCTCCTGTGACGATCTTATAATCCGGCGTGTCGTTAAACATACTCATGTCCCATTCAACGATCCCAGTTATAAAGTTGGCCCCAGCCGCCAGCGGGTCAGAAATAGCAGTGGTGTCACCAGTGGCAAGCATCCATCCTTTTTCCGGGAGCTGCACTGGCTGCATCTTGTGAAGCAGTTCGGTATATACGGTTATCGTGTTGCTAACCTCATTCCCGTTTGCGTCTGTTGCGGTTCCGTCAGTACGCTCCCATGCACAATCTACCAGGTATGGCGCACCGTATACGTCGGAGTTTGTCCAGTCGTCACGCGTTACGGGGTAAATGGTGGCTAATGCCTTGTAACTGAATCTCGCGATCTTACTCATAGCCATAGCTCCATTTAACGATTTTCGGATGGGTTTTCGCCACTCGCGGGCATAGAATTACCCATTCGCCAGCGTCATTGAGATAGGCCGCCACCTGTCGCCCGGTGTCAGTCTTCACCCACACGCGAGTAAACAGTTTCGGCAATAGCGGATCCGGTAATGTCAGGTCGTTCCACATTGTTACATCCTCCCGCTTTTACCTATCCAAAGCCCAGCGTGCGCGGTATTTTCTGGATCTGGTGGGATCAGTTCGGCTGTACAGTGATGTTTATCAAGGGAGTAAAGCAACGAGTAGGCTGCCTTCCATTTTTTATTGAAATCGACATAGCGGTATGACTGGCTTGCACCGTTAGGACCAGTTTGCGAGGAAACGTACTTGTTAGCCTGGGTAAGTCCTAACAGGCCAATAAGATAAAGTTGAATCAATGTTGCACTGGAGGCCGGATAGTTGGCATCAAGGCATTCATTAACGCTGTTTGCCTGCTCCACCAGCAAGGATAAGATAACGTCTGGCAGGTCAATACCCTGGCTTTCAAGATATTCCCGCGCCTGTTCTGTAGTGACCATTTTGTTTGCTCCACATACAAAAAAAATCCCCGGCATCGCGCCGGGGAGTTACAGGAAATGCGAAATTATTTGTGACCGTAAACGACACCGGAACGGCCCAGCATGTCGCAGGTGATTTGTAAACCTTCGGCAGACATGATTTTGAAATTGTAGTTATCGGTAGGCATGGTGCGCGGCAGAGGCACTACGCCAGTAGTCATACCAACCAGCGGGGTAATGACGTTGCGGCGGCGTTGATAGGCAATGAACTCGTTGCCTTTCAGTGCATAGGTCTGACGGATCTCTTTAACCGGAATGAACGGTTTAACGATATTCAGAACACTGCCTACGACAGTCCCGTTTGCAATGTGCGGCGCTGCCAGGTTAGCCATAATTTCAGGTGACACCCACATGAGATCATACTGGTCAACGCGGTTGTTGCGGGCCATAACACCGAATGCACCAGTGGTGAAGAATTTGATGAGAGCATCGAATCCGTCAGTGGTGAGATCTTCGGAGGTCATGACTAGTTGCTGGGTATTGCGGTGATTTTTAATACCCTGGCCCGGTTTACCGTTGACGTTGATTTTTGCGTTACCGTTAAGGTAATACTCAACGCGGGCCTTGTTGAATTTTTGCAGTTTCAGGCGCTGGCTATCCAGTGCAAGGTCAATACCCACAGTTTTCAGACCCTCGGAATGACGCCAGCTGACACCGTAACCCGCTGCGAACATCGGGATCGGGTCGCCATCGCTGCCATATTCAGTGTGATCGAAGCCATGCGGGGCTTGACCATCGATACTAACGACAACCTCATCGTTAATATCACCGGATACGCTGTACATTTTCTCGGTTTTACCGATTGGCAATACGGTTTGCACAGCCATCAAATCGTTTACGATTTCAATGCCAGTCTCTTCGGTGCTCATTTCGATAATCTGGTTATCGACAGCTTTCCAGAACTCCTGATCGAAGCCGCCAACGGCATTACATGCCAGGATGTCAGCGGTCATGTTTGCCATATTTGCGGCAATAAGAGCGCCGTCCTGCTCATTGAACATGTTGCGCTGCGCCCAAAGGTGATCCCACTGGGCACGAATGCGGCTGTTGGTAGCAAGGTTGTGTTTATTAAACAACATAGTTTTTCACCTCTTATTATTATGCAACGCGGACACGTACAAAATCAGCCGCTTCAAGGGTTACAGTTTCCTGGCAGAAAGCGAAAACCGGATCGGCAGATTCACCAGTTGCTGCGACCTTAAAGCCATCAGCACCAATGGTGATACCAGCGTCTTTGGTGTAAGTGCCAGTCGGAAGCAGGATTGCGAATTCGCGCCCTTCTTCTGCGTAGTCAGCGACCACGGAATGACCAACCGGGATCGCATCTTCAATGCCTAATCCTTCATGGTATGCTGGATTAACAACATAAATACGGCCTACGGTATCGGTGGCGGCAACGAATTTACCAGCCGTCATTTTTACCGGGGTACCTGGTTTAAGCTCTGCGGCAGATACTGCGGTTTCGGTAATAGATTTACCGTCAATATTCACACGACGAAAACGGGCCATAATTCACCTCTTATGCGAAATAGTTGTTAATGTCAGGGGTGGCAGGTTTATTTCCACCAGCGGCGGAGTTTGCTGCCATTGGTGCTGCTTTACCCAGAGATTTAAACATTGCTTCTAACGCTTCCCCACTTAATGCGTTAGCAACAATTTCGCCGTGTACTTTCGCAACTGCGGCGCGTTTTTCTGCTACTTCTTTATTTGCGTTTGCTGCGATCTCTTCTTTAATCGCTTTTTGATTGGTCTGTAATTCTTCAACGCTTGCCTGTACTGGTTTAAGCGCTTCAGCGATTGCATTAGCCATATTTGCAGTGATGCTTTCGTTAATTTCTTTTACCAGTTCGGCGCGTTCTTCTTTGGTCAAAGGCATGGGATCGTCCTCCGATTTATTGGCCTTAATTTTTTCGTTTAATGAGAAAAGATTGGATAGGTGTTCAGCGAACTGAGCGAACCAGGATTTACCTTCCTCATTGGTTGCAAGCTCGCCATTATTGAGAATTATTTTATCAGCCTGTTTTTCATACGTGCAAACTTGAGCATTTTCAGCGTTAGTAGCAATCGTCACTTCTTTATCAGTGAAGTCCACGACATAGACATAATCTGCATCGGGGAACAGTTTACGCGCCGCTTCCTCAAGTTGTCTTTCAAGCGTGCGATAGCTGTTTTCTTTCATTGCCACCGCCATTAATGGCTTCGCCTGGTCAGTGTTAACCATCAGGCCAACGCCCTGTTCAGGCGATGCGGCTGGCGGTTCATGCAATAAGATAGCGTCATGGTCAATCGACATAATTTTGACAACGCTGTCAGCACCCTGTGCTTTCATCTCTTCAGTAGCTGGCATGCGCTGACGATATACGGCAACAGATGACCAGATCGGATCTTTGCTTTCGCCTTTTTCCAGTGCTTCCAGTCGGCTTAATAATTCGCGGCCTTGTTCTGAATGGCTGGCGGTTTCCACATCCACCCATTTTTCCACATAAACACGGTTGCCGCGTAATTCAACATTTCTGTTCCACGCTCCACAAAAGCCAATATTCAGACCTTCCGGGCTAAATGCGGAAACAAATTCACCGTCAACCGTAGGATGGCCCAGCGGTGCGAGCGTGCCTTCCAGAGATTGATAATTAGCAATGATTTCGGCTTCCGGGTAATATTCCCGATTCATAACGATATTGAAGGGCAACGTATAAGACGGGACCACAATATGTTCGCGCCCGTTATATGTTTCCCGGCGGATGGTATTAGCGGTTAATTTGGTATTAACCTGAATCAGTTCTTTACTCACGGTTTTTACTCCCAATCTTCGCCATATTTAGCGTGCGCAACTTTATAGTTTTCTTGCGCCCGATCTAATATTCGTTTGTTTAATATATTACCGTCTTCGTCAACTAATACGGTAATCGTGCTACATTTGCAGTTAATTGAATTAGGGGATTTGCTCCACCATTCGCGCTGCTCTTCTATGGTGTACGTTTTCCCGTGTCGCTGTGCGTGTGACAGCCTGGTAGTCGGTGACAATGCCGAAATATGCATCTGCATAGTGCGCAAGTTAAGCTCATCCGATGCGGCCTCTGCCTCATCCATACGCGCTGTGCGTAACGCTGTGCATATTTCAGTACGGGCAATACGTTTGCACCTGTATAGCGGCAATTGCGTTTCCTGCTGCAATGTGCGCGCTATTTCCAGTGGGTTTAGGCCACGGGCCATGCCTTCGGTTAATCGGCGGGCCATATCCTTCTTGATCTGTGCGGTAAGACCGCGCATCTCTTCAAATACACGGGTACGGACCAGGGCAAGGCGCGTGCGATAGGTCTGACTGGTTAATACTGCCGACACTTCAGGATAAGCCCTGGAATATGTGACTGACTGGTTAGCGAGGTTGGCATATTCCTGAGAAGTGCCGCGCTGATATGCCACCTTCACGTATTCCTGCCAGAACCAGAAGTTTTCCGGGTCTGTTAACTCGAATATTTCATCAATCATGACGCTGGCGTCTTCCAGCAAATCATGCAATTCGTCAATGTAGATCTGGAAGGTGTATTTCTTGTTAACAGCCAGGCTATATTGCATCCTGTCCAGTATGGCGATATACGGATCCGCAACTTTCTTCAGGCAGGTTTTAAAACGCTTGATAGCTCCCGACCGTAACTTACCTGTCATGGTCGGGTCTTCGGTGTTAGATGGCATTATCGCGGCTGGAGGTATTCGCCTGATTATCTTCTTCACCCTCATCATCGTCCTCCTCTTCCGTTTCTACTTCACTGGCTGGGCCATCGTATCCGGCAGCCTCGCGGATCTCGTCACCGCTAAATATTTCTTCACCAGTAGCCAGACAAGCCTGATTGATTTGTGCCATTTTGTATGCCGCTTCCAGTAGTTCGGCTTTGGTCATAGCGTTCAGGTCGTCCCATATCACTGATACGTCTACTGGCATACTGATAAGGCGTAGCGCTGCCATCTTGCTAAACAGATCTTCAAGCTCACCCCCGATTTCCTCCCTGCGAGTCATACAGCGGCTGTTGAAGTAGCGGAGGTCTTCGGTTGATGCGCGTTCGCCCTGCTGGTTCCCAACCAGGATGCGGGTCGGAATATCAATACCAGCGGCGGCGGTTTGCAGGTTGACGTCATAGGTTGCTGACGGGTCAGATACGGCAGTCACCAGCGGGCTTACTGTCGCCCCTTGTAATGCCATCATCACGTCGTTACCCTTATTCATTTCAGCCGCTGCCTCATTGAATCTTTCTCGCAGCTCTGTGACGTCGCAATCGTATGTTGCAGCCAGGGAGCGGAAGTCGATTTCCTTATCGAATGAGATAGCAAGCTGGCGGGCGGCGTTTTTCAGGAATGATTCACCGCTACCCCCTTCCACCTTCTCAAGTGACACAAAGGCGTTATAGGACGGTTCAAGGAAAGCGATGGCATCATCAGAATAGTCGCCAAAGATGAAAATACGGTCAGGGTGGATCCTTCTTGCTATGGTCTTACTGTTAATGCGTTCTTTGTATTCCCACCACGTCGGCAGGCCATAGTTTTCACTGTTTGGGTCTTCTTCGAACTCCTTCGGCGTAAGCGCACCAGCCCATACCGGGGTAAATTTGGCAATGCCTACGCCTTTTGTGACTGGCTTATCCCACGGCTGGTTATCTCTGACATGAATCAACAGGCCAGCATAACGACCGATGAGGCGGCGGCGGTCACATTCGGCAATGGTGCGCCAAAATCTGTTGTCGAATTGTTTCTTGATTTCTCTTTCCCAGGGTGTTTCCTTTTCGGCTTTCTCGTCTTCGGTTCCCTCGATTAGCGTTGGCATGGTTCGCCAGCAAGTGGTAACAATCTTCTCAACAGCACCGTGAGCGATACCACCGCGCCTGTACAGTTTGTATAGATCGTCGTACGTGATCTCTTCTTTGAATCCGTATTCACTCCATGCAGCATCGCGTTTGGCATCTATCCCCATAGTGAATGGGTGGGCTGCGGCATAGCGGGCATATGCAGCCTGGCGTTGAGACAAGGCAGCATTAACCGCCAATTCTAAATTGGATGGCATAATGTTTACTCCTGAATACATGTTTACGCGTTGCTACGCGAAAAATAGAAAAACTTGTGGGTAGTTGTGAGGCAGATTTAAAATCCGCGCAGGCGCTTCGGTAACATAAGGCCCATCGCCTGTGGCTGGCTTAGTTCAGTGATACCCCATACCATTGCGTCCATACGGTCAGGGGATTTTTTAGCGGTTGCTGGCACGTATTCCATCATTTGATTTTCCAGCGTGTACAGGCTGCCAGTGTGGGCCACCCTTCCTTGTGCATACAGTGCCGATATTGGTTCGGCACGGGCGAATTTACCCTTGCTTGCGTGCACCTTAACAATGCGGCCTTTGAATCCGGCGTTACGTAGCGTGGCCTCTGCCATTTCGCCGCCCTGGTTGGTTTCGATAACCATCGCGTCAGCTTCATGGATGTTGTAGGCGTTCATTGCTGCTTGCGCCCAGTCGTTAGGAGACATGCGGCCTGAGTAGTCACCATCAACAGAATACTGAGCATTCTTGCCGCCACCATAAGCGGAACACGCCATGATCCCCGTTTCGTCCGACTCATCAGATGACGTTGTCGCCGGGTCAATGGCTATTACCGTGCGGATCTTGTCCTGCGTTATCTGCATCCGGTGCGCTGCGGTTATCATCGCTTCAGTCCACAATGCACCCTCTTCGTCGAACTTACGCGGGCGCTGCATGTACTGGGCCTCAAATGACCGTCTGTGTGCCTTCAATCCAGCTTCATGGGCGTCATTGTGTTTTTTAGGCCATAGCCAGCCATCAGGCAGGTTGTGAGCAATAGGGATAGCGAACTCGTTTTCAGGGTACAGATCCCGGTAGTCAACGCTGTTGTCGATCTTCACTGGCAGGTTAAGGTGATACCACTTTTCACCGCTCCCACCGCGTAGCAGGTAGCCGGACAAATCATCGTAGTGGATGCGCTGCATGATGACGATAACAGGCGTCGTTTGCACTGCCAGACGTGAAGCAAGCGTGTCGTTATAGTTGGTGTTAACCTGCTTTCTCACCACGTCAGAATAAGCGTCAGCGGGTTTTAATGGGTCGTCGATGATTAACGCGCCGTTAAATCCTGGTTCCATATACCCCGCACGGAACCCAGTAACCTGGCCAAGCGATGACGTTGCATACACGCCGCCACCGTATTCAGTCCACCACATCGATTTACTGTTTGCATCGTTGCGGATCTTCATGGGCCACATTGCCTGATATTCAGGCGTGCAGATCATATTTCTTACAGTCGAGGAATTGAGTAGCGCCAGGTTGTTGGAATAGGAAACGTGAAGGAATCGTGTGCGGGGATTTATTGCGAGGGACCGCGCCATCATATTGATAGTTGCGATCATGGTTTTACCGTACCCTGGGGGAATGTTAATAATGAGGCGGGTTATCTCACCATTAATAACGCGTTGCAATGCATCACGGATAGCTAAATGATGGCCTGATAATAACATCTTCGTTCCGTTCGCTTGCTTATAGAAGTAGCGATTGAAAAACAGGCCATCGTTTTCACATTTGGACTGAATAACTCGTTCTTTGATTGTCAACATAATCACACCTCATCTTCTACTTCCTGAACGATGCGGGCGATCTCTTCTTTTGTGACTTCTACCTGTACGGGCGCTTCTTCCCTGTTGCCTACGATTTCCTGCGTAACGCGTTCGCCATACTTACGCGGTTGCAGTTTTGCCAATAGCCATTTACGCGTTTCAATCATCAGTTGATGGCGGCGGCATTCGTCTTTATCGATGTTCTCCGCTGCATCGGCTATATCGATGATCTCATCAGCCAATACCTCAAAACCGATCTCCTTCGCGCGCATGTACATGTCCGAGAACCCTGGCACGTCTCTGAACCATTTAAGGATTGTTGAACGCGCAGGCATATCAGGCATCTTCGAAATTTTGTTAATACTCTGACCGTCCGCCACCAGCTCACAGATTTCTAATGCCTTTTCTTCGGTATAACCATGCGGACGGCCCGTCTTTTTGGCTGCTGGCTTTTTATCGTCAGCCTTTGCCTTTTTCGTGCGGGCCATAATTCACCTCTTAATATTTATTGATGATATATACGCAAGCCACAAAACTTGCGCAGTATGTTAATACTTCCAACCAGTCGAATAGCTCTTTCATTGCTTACCCTTTATGCGAAGAAAACGATAACGACTAACAGCGAACTTATAGCTATGATTAAGAAATCGACGTCAGACATTGATAATAAACCCAATAATAACAACCGCAGCGATGCACACGAATAATACTGCTTCGATAGTTTCCATATATTCACCTATTGAGTCAGCGCGGTCATGGTAAGAACAATCGCAACAATCAGGAAAAAGAAATCAAGCAGTTTCATTTTTAACCTCCTGCGATTCAGTTAACGCTTAAAAGGACGGCAACGATGACGATCACTATAATCATGCAAAAGAAGTCTGCTTCTCTCATCTTTTCAACCCTCGATAAAAATCTACGGCGATAACTGTAATAACAGCCACCAGCAATAGCATTTCGTATGCATTCATTTGATGCTACCCATAACAAGGCCGATGATGATAATTATGGCGACAATGCCTAACATCATTCCGCACATAATCGCCAGTAATTCGAATATATCCATGCCGTCACCTATACAACATTCTTCCACCAGAAATAGATAATGACGGCGACCACCAACCACCAGATGAGATCGTAAATATTCATGATGAGAACCTTTAGCTTTCAATGAATATCATGATCGCCAGCCATACAGCGACGCAGGCAGAAAGGATAATGAGCGGGTCAATCATCTTGCCACCCCATCTAATACTTGCTCTTTACGGTTATCAGTACAGCAATAACAAAACTCACCAGAAATACAGAAACGCCGATTAATCCGGCGATGATATAATCGTCCATAACATTATTCACCGACCAGTAATATTACAGCGGCAGCCATTCCGATAAATAAACCTAACAGAAAAGTAACCATAATCACCCCCGTTTAAAGCTCATCACACGCGGCACAAGCGCTTCTTTTGCTTTAGGCTTACGTTTGCCTTTCTTAGCTGGTTTTTTCTCTTCTTTCGGCTCCTCTGCCTGTTCAACTGCCTGTTCTGCTGCATCAGTCGCCTTTTCCGCCTGGTCTAATGCCTTCTCTACGACTTCAGCGGCCTGCATAGCTGCCAACTGTGCTTCGTTTGACTCATCCAGGATCGGGAAGAATGCGTCAAAGATGCGGCCCACCATGTAAGCATATGTCTCGTTTGCCGGATGAGTTGGATCAGTGGTCGCAACGACGCCTACATCACTTAAAACATGGAATGTAGTGTGGGCGCATTCATGGACCAGCGTACCAAGCTCATTATCGAATACTGCGATCACGTAGAAGTTACCGCCTTTCTCGCCAGTGCAAGTAAGCGTCAATCCTCCTGCCAGTTCAAAATCAGGTTCGATTGGGATCCCTGCCTTTTCGCAAAATTCATAGAACATGTCGCGAGTCGGGCAGAAGAAAACTGTTGTATGCTCAAAGAGCGGGACTTTGAATTGAGGCAACTTAATGCCTTTACCCTTAGCCATCAGAATATTCCTCTATCCTGAAAAATATAACCCCCGCAAAACTCGACACCGCAGGGAGTGAAAACAGCTATAAAACACTGAAAACGGCGCTTAGTGAGTACCGTTTGCAGAATTTTATAAAACTGGACCTGCTTAACATCTCTGATAAACAGATCCGGGCGCTCGTCCTACGCGTGGCAGGTGAGTAAATGGCGCTTTCTTCTACCCAGGTAGCGCCCGACCTGTTAATGGGACTGTTGATCCGGTGTTGCGTGTTTTTGAATTTCCGCCGTCGCTCGCGGGAAGGATTGACCCGGTTATGGCTGGCTGGCGGAAACGGCGACACGCCCACGCGCTGCTATTCTTTGCGTAAGCACTGCGTTTTGATGTAGCCCTGAAGCGCGATTATCTTCGCATCTTTCTCTTTTAGTTGTTCTCTGAGGGATAGATAAGCCGATTCAGCGTCGGAAGTGAGTCGACAGGCGGCTCCATCAATGGCGCTGGCGGTTCCGGTGGGGTCGGACACTCGCACAGGTGTTGCGTTGACGCGCAGCCTGATAGTCCCGTTATCAATGCCAGTGCGCAGATCGGCAATGTCAGATCTGATAGCTTTAATCTCATCGTGATACCTCTTATCAAGTTTTGACAGTTCGGCGTTTCGCTCCTTCATCTGCTGAATGGTTTTACTTGCCGTTTTCAGCGCGCCCTTCGTTACCGTGACTTCTTCCTGCAACCTTGCCGCCTCACCCTGGTAATAACATGTTACGGCGGTTAGTCCGGCAATAATGCAAACAACAACGGCGATAATTAACGCCTTCACCTTGTCCACGTTTCCCCCCATTCGCAAACGGCATATTCAACATCGCGGCGGTTTACCAGGCCTTGCCACTTCTTACCGCCAGCGTATACCCAGCGTTTAAGCTGTGCGCACGCTTCTGATTTCTTGCCGTCATTGAGTAGTTTTAATAAGGTTGATGTTTTGAAGTTGGTTGCGCCTACGTT